>Ga0315909_10001151_pt1 | contig 35912 bp, 31 predicted proteins | sample LakEriMetagenome_11_FD_203527 | JGI IMG/M metagenome (GOLD analysis project Ga0315909, IMG submission 203527) | Freshwater fungal communities from buoy surface, Lake Erie, Ohio, United States - Buoy 2 MA125 | ecosystem: Environmental > Aquatic > Freshwater > Lake | place: USA: Lake Erie, Ohio... | reverse complement strand
ATTGCGATCTGAAATTCGGCATCATCAATAAATTGCATTAGGCATCCAACGCTTCTACTAGTTCGTGCAGTCGTGGAGGTTGAGCACCAGCACGTGAAACGGTAATTCCGGCAGCAATCGCTGCGCGATGTAGAACGGCATTGAGAACTTGTCCTTGTAAACCAATCACTGAATGCTTAATGATGCCTTCGACCAGAATCGCACCGACTGTGTCGCCTGCACCAACAGTATCGACCACGGTTACTTTTGCGCCAGCAACTTCTTCGAAGCCACCATCTGTATAACCGATGATTCCGTGTGCACCGCGAGTAACAACGACCAGCGAAGTTCCGCCAGCGATCCAACGCTTTGCAACTTCATCCATCGCCTCACCTGGATATAACCAAGAAATGTCATCATCTGAAAGCTTTACAACACTTGAGATTGCAACCCATTTTTCAACTGCGGCACGGTACTTATCGTGATCGCCAACAACTGATGAACGCACATTGGGATCAAAGACAACAGGTGCCAATTCAGCACATTTAACCGCCCAGTCATGCAAAATCGTTGATGCTGGTTCGACAATAGTTACCAGCGTTCCTATGTGTAAAACACTTGGTTTTAGGCGTTCTGGGTCAGGTAGCCACGAAGCATTGAAATCAAAGGTTGCGGTGCCATCGATTAAGAATTCGTATGACGCGGAACCCGCAGAATCCAAGGTAACTGTTGCGGTACATGTTGGCTTGTCACTGCTTAACGCCAAGGAAAGTCCAACACCGTCACGTTCTAACTCTGTGCGTGCGCTCACACCGTAAGCATCACTTGAAATTCCATCGATAAAATCAACGGCATATCCCAAACGCGCTAAGGCTTTGGCGGTATTTGCAGGACCGCCACCAACAACAGGACCGGTTGGCAAAACATCAATCAGAACTTCACCGCATACCCAGATGCTCATAGCAGCTCACCTTTGCGCGCCAAAAATTCAGTTAACACTTCAACACCTAGCAAATGATCCTGTACCTGCGGCAAACCGCTGATCAACAAAATTCCAACACAACCCATGCCTTTAACATTTAGCGGCAGCCCGCCACCATGAATCGCATGCGTATCTTCGGACAAACCCTTAACGACATGCCAATCGATGCCTTGTTCTTCTGCCAGTACGCGTTCATACATCGTTGAATTACCGGTCGCTAAAACAACTGCAGCTTTTTTCGCAATCCACGAATCATTTTCAGGCGTTGACCCTGGCAAGGATGCGTGAAAAATAACCCACTCTTTCAAGCGAATTTCGACAGCAATCGTTAACCCGCGAGCAAAACCCATATCAATCGCGATCTCACCGATTTCAATCGCCTCTTTTTGCGACAAGGATTCCAACTGCAATGTCTTGGCCTCTAACGCCAGACCTTCGCTGGAAAATCCACCAGTTGTAGTCGCCATGGTGTTAATTGTGCCTTAATCTGGAGCCATGATCACTATCCCTGAATCCGACCTTGTTGTTCACGAACTTTGTCTGGGCAGCAATATCTTTGGCGGAAATGCCACTGAGGCTGAAAGCCACCTAGTTATGGATGCCTACAAAAGCCATGGTGGCAACTTCATCGACACCGCAGATATGTATAACCAGTGGGTCGAAGGTCATGTCGGTGGAGAATCCGAAACGGTGATCGGCAATTGGATGAAATCGCGGGGAAATCGCGCAGAGATGGTGATCGCAACCAAGGTATCAAAGATGGATACTCGCCCAGGATTATCAGCCAAGAACATTTTCGCGGCCTGCGAAGAATCTTTAAATCGTTTGCAGACGGATTACATCGATTTGTATTACAGCCACGCCGATGATGAAACTGTTTTACTAGAAGAAACACTTGGGGCGTATGCACAATTAATCGCCGAAGGAAAGGTGCGTTACATCGCAGCCAGCAACTTCAGCGCTTCTCGCCTTCGCGAATCAATCGCCTATAGCGAGAACAACAACATCCCTGCATACATCGCTGTTCAGGATTTATATAACTTGGTTGACAGAAAGAAATACGAAACAGATTTAGCCCCGGTGGTTGAATCACTTGGTATTTCAAATATCCCGTTTTACGGAATCGCTCGCGGTTTCCTTACTGGAAAATATCGTCCAGGTGTAACAGAAGTAGATTCAAAGCGCGCAGCTGGTGCTCGTGAATACGCAACCGATAAGGGTTACGCAGTTCTAACCGCCATCGATGAAGTTAGCGCCGCTCACAACGGAGCTCCACTTTCTGCGATCGCACTTGCCTGGTTACGTTCACAACCATCGGTCAGTGTTCCAATTGCATCAGCACGCACAGTGCCGCAGTTAGAAGAGATCGTTCAGGTTATTGAGCTAACCCCAGCAGAGGTTGAAAAGCTCAACGCTGTTTCCCGAGACTCGTCCCACATTTCTGATTAACAGCCAACTAATCCACAGCAGTTAGATGTTTTGCTTTTACTACTTTTGTAGTAAAATACCATCATGAGCATGCCAGTACGTATCGAGCCCGATCTCTATAAGCGCGCCAAGAAAGAAGCTGCGATTGAGCATCGCACAATCGCCGGACAGATTGAGTTCTGGGCCCAAGTTGGTCGCGCCTGTATCGATAACCCAGATCTGCCTGTCGCCTTTGTTATTGATTCTCTTGCCTCGCTTGATGCAACCGAAAAGGACAAGACACCTTTCACCCGCCGCGAGATCTAAGTGGCTTATTCAGAGAATCAAACCTCACGTTTTTCGCGACTTTATAAGAAGTTAGGAAAGCGGCAACTAGTTGCTCTACACGATGCAATGGATCTGGTTATGAAGAACCCGCAAACCGGGCAACAAAAAGTTGGAGACTTATCTAACCTTTATGTTTTCAAGTACAAACTAGGCAGCGAAGATTGGTTGCTTGGCTATACATTCCAAAGTAACAAAAAGGTAATTACTTGGCACGCTATTGGGCAACATGAAAACTTCTATCGTGATGTAAAGAGAAACAAGAAGAGCTAAAACGCCTTCCCCTGCAGTCTTTGGCCCATAGTCGCTGCGACCTTCATCCATTTGGCTACTTGAGCATCGGTAAAGCCCTTGACATTTAGAACATAAAGCCCCGTGAACATATCGCCGTTGAATTGATAGAAACCAAGCAATGTACGCGCGCTTGCGCCAGAGTCGATAACGGCGTGAACAAATACGCGATTGCCATCAGTAACAACTCCGGTTGCAACTGCAGGAAGTTTCTTAAACTCGTATGGAACCAATGTTTCTGTTGAGTCCTTGTACCCCTTATCAATCTGACACTGCGCCAAAACTTTCACGAGCTCTTTCTGTGCAGCACTAGCAGCAGCTGGTGATGAGTACTTCACGACCTCTGTTGATAGAAATGAGAAAGTAGATCCGGTCTTTGTGGCCATTACCTGACGACGTTCGAGACGATCTTTTTCCGAAGGATAAAGGCCATTACAAAGATCAAGTGATGGATCAAGCAATGTTGTTCCATTACTCATCGGCAAGACAGACCATTCGTTGCTGAAATCCTCGGCGCGAAAACCAAACTTTGCTAAGGCGGCCTGCTTGGGTTCAACCAGTGATGGATCATTGACTGCAGGTGCTCGATCAATTTCTTGTAATGTGCCAAGAGTCGTTTTCACAGAGGAAACTCCGATCAACACAAAGTTTGATCCACTTACACGCACAACTCTCTTACTTGTGCCGACATCAACTGAAGCGCCAACTCGGAGCTTTGCAACCTTGCTATCTGCAATTGTGGCAACAGTTCGATTTGCAACAGAAACCGTTGCCGCACCTGTTCCCACTAAAACATCATTTTTACCCACAACAGTTAGTGAAGCGCTGCACTTTCCAACACAACGAATCGCACCTGCCCCATATGTTGGAGCAGCCGAACTCCATTTTCCACTCTTTGAACTTTTTTCTGCAGCGATAAATGTATTGTCGATGCTGATATCACCTGTTAAACCATTGCCAATGCAGTCAAATACTTGAGCGGTTCCGACTAGTTTTGCACCAGCTGTAACCTTTAGTACTGGCGCATTCTTTTCTGAACTTGTGGCCAATATCAAACCATCTTCATCGACAACATTTGCCTGGCATATTCCGCTGCCGACATCAGTTGCACCCTTCCATTGCAGCGATAGCTCACCCGCGGCGATAGAAGTTAAAGCAAAATCATTGGTTACAACTGGATACGCGCGATCGATAACAACACTTTGTAGCACCGACCATTGGCTCTTGTTGCCCACAATATCGATGGCACGCATTGCAAACTCATAACTTCCTTCGGGTAAATCTCGAAGATACACAGTCTTTGGCGCAACAAAGGGAGATAAATATGTTGGTTCCCATCCTTCTACATCTGAAGCCTTTAGCGCTTCAACTTTGCCATCGATCTGGCCTTCGTAACCAACGATTGCAGTGTCTGCATCTTCACCACCGGAATTCAAAATCACCATGCCAGGAGATCGCCATTGATCAACTGGCACCACTTTAGGTACCGGAGGCGGCGTTGTATCTGCCTTCTTGGTAACTGTTACAACTGCGCCAGTTTCTGATGCAACCGCACTGATGGAAACATTTCCTGAATAGAACTTGGCAGTCAGCCCCGTCATGGATCCACTGACAGCTGCCGATGTGTTGTAGCTGTAGTTGTCTAGGTTAAGCATCCAAAAATCAGTACCCAGCACTGATGGAAACTCACCTGCAGCGCCATCTTCTGGGTTAGGAGAAACAATTGCCGACACCGGTGGCGGATCTAATCGATACACCGCTAAACCTGGCTTGTATGCAACGCCATCTGTTTTACGACGGTATTCAATCCAATATCCAGCTTTTCCGTCACGAATAAAGATCGCCTTGATCCCTTTTGAAAAATCACTGGGTGCAACATTAACGACTTCAGATTGCCATACCTGCTTTATCTGCGAATCATCCAACAAACCCATTCGCCACTGGTGATAAGTGCTGAGCGGTGAATTTGTTTCGACATTGCCCATAACATCGATAGTTCCACCGTATTCAACACCTTTGCAGTTTGAACCCCATGGTCCATCACTTGCCTTGTCATCACAACGCAAAAAGTTGGAGTGCCCTAAACCAAAGGTGTGCCCTAATTCGTGAGTGATCACAAAAGATGATTCGCTGTCATGCAAAATCAATGTGCCACTTTTACTTTTTGGTCCACCCAATTGTGCTCTACCCGACCACACACACCCGGCACGTGGTGAGAGAACAACTAAATATCTATTTGAATAATCGCTAATTCCTAAACGCTTATATGCCTCTGGCCGAATTGAATTCATAAAGCTAGCTGCTGGAAAACCAGTACAAGACATCTTAGATACCAATGAAATTGCGCCATCCAAAACTTTGCCAGCTTTAAATGAAACTGTGCGAGCGCCATCGTCGCCAAGCATCGTTGTGTACTTTTTCCAATCAGCATTTACTTCAGTGTCAATAACTTCTGCAACAGCTTTTGCATTTCCGCGCAGGGCTGGTGCACCTGACCAAGTAACTTCAACAACATCGATTACACGCTCATCTAATGCATATGCAGGTGCCAACCCAAGGGAAACAAAGCCAATAACAATGGCTACAAGGCCGGCAATCTTGCTTTTCATGGGCCTCACCCTAGATGCTCCAGGTACTTTGCTCATGTCGATCTACTGCGAAAACTTGATACCCAACAAGTTCTGATTGCCCAAACCATTGTGCGCCGTCCTGCCCGCCCACCATAACCGCCGTTGCCATCGCATCACACAGCCAACCTTCAGGACCAACAACTGTTGCAGATTTCGCACCAATTGCAATCAATCCATTGAACGGATCATGAATATGAGCACCGCGTTCATATGTTCCGGATGTCGCAATCGCACCATCGGTAATTTCAAAGACCTTCACAATTTCAGCGCGGTTATCGGGATTTACAACACCAATCGACCACGGCTTAACAACACCAGCAACAGAATCAAACCACCCACCACGCAAAGCTAAATCCCCGGCCGCATTCACCTGCACGTGCCCTACGCCCGCGGCAACTAAAAGATCCGCGCACTTATCTGCAGCCCAACCCTTTACTAATCCCGACGGATCAAATCCACCATCGACCGCCCACGGATCAAAAGCTCCATCGCTTAAATCTTTTGCCGCCGCACACAAATCCCACACAGCGCGCACTTCTTCTGGACAATCGGCAATCGCAACTTTTCCGCGCCGCAACCGTGTCACCCATGAATCATCTTTGTATGTCGAAAAATCCCGATCCACATCTTCACAAAATTCAATCACTGTTTCCATTGCGCGATCTAATTGCGCACCACCGACAGATTGCGAAAAACAATCCACATCCACAATCGTTCCCCAAACCGGAAACTGTCGACGCAGATGATTCATGATGCAACCCTACCCGCGCTTACAAGCCAGCCTGTGTGAGCGCTCCCTGCAACGATGTGTACCAGCCATAACTTGTATATGACGCACCCGATACCCCTTGAATGTTGGCACTTTGCGCCGCCAAGGTCTGCTTCTTTAAAGTTGGAACAGCCATATTTGTGTAGCGATCATTTTTTCCACTGGGAGCAACAACGGCCACCGCATCAGTGATTCGTCCATTTACAACGGTGATTTTTACTTGAACATTTCCGTAGTTCACATTTATTGACGGCCCAGTAAATGTTCCGTTAATGCTTTTTGCAGAAGTTGTCGCAGGCGCACTTTTTGTCGCAGTAGCTGTCGCGTTGGTTGTTGCAGAAGATGATGATGAAGCAGACGCACTTGATGTAGCACCGGTTCCAGCCATAGGAGCACCGGCAATGTTTATTGCACTGGTTGTTCCTAATTGAGGCGGAGTAATCGCTAACACCGCACCGAGGCCCCCCACAGTGCCTCCTGCGATCAATAGCGCCCGCTTCATCTCATATCCTCACTTTTGCTTTTCGTTTCTCGCGTTTAACCCCTCGAATGGTTCAACAAGCTCACTTAAGCCCACCAACCTGAAAGATTTCTGTGAACCCCCGCAACCCAACCGCAGAGTATTTGCTGTCATCTACTGGCTATGGAAGGCGAAGGCTTCATCATGGAAACGGTTCTTGGGCACACCAAGATCCTCTGCCGCCTTACGCACCGCGCTGACTAAAGGTTCTGGCCCGCAGATATAAATATCGCTATCGGCAAAGGTCGGCACTAACGCTTTCAGTGATCGCGCATCCATCGGATGATCCTTGCGCGAGCCCACCAAGTAATGAATCCGCATCGACCCGCCACTGCGTTCAGCCAAATAATCCATCTCGGCCTTTAGAACTAAATCTTCTTCACGCGACGCCCTAAAAATCACATCAATCTGTGCTCCGCCATTGAACTCATCCATCAACGCACGCACCGGAGTAATTCCTACTCCGCCACCCACCAACACCACATGCGGAGTTGTCGAACGCCCGGCAGTAAATGCACCGTATGGCCCTTCAACAAACACCCGAGTCCCCGGTTTCAAAAATGCTAACGACCTTGAGTGATCTCCTAAATCCTTAACAGTAATTCGCAAATGATTTTTCGTAGGAGCTGCAGATAATGAATACGGATGCGACATCAACGCATGTCCGCGCGCAATAAATCGCCAGCCAAAGAACTGCCCACCTTGGGCCGCCAAGCGATCTAGATTGCGACCCTTCATAATTACTGAAACAACTCCCGGTCCTTCAACAACAACTTTTGCAACTCGCAAATTAACTCTCAGTGATCGCCAAATAGGAACCCAGAAACGCCAGTAACCAATTGATAACGCCATCACTACATACAAAGTAATCCAGTACGCCCTGTTTAATGGATGATCAATAAACATTGATCCGTTTGTTATCTGATGCATAAACGATGCTGCAACTGCGGCATAGGTCAGAATGTGAACCAACCACCAGGTTTCATAACTCATCTTGGCCCGCGCTTTTTTATAAGAAGTCACACCAGCCATCACCATCAAAACAAATCCAGCGAGCGCAAACCACATCCAGTCATAGGTAGTTAAAAATTGCCACATCTCTTTATACAAAGGAATTTGATCTTGCCCCGCAAAACCCAACACAATGAAAAACACATGGGCACCGATTAAATACAAAGACCATGGCCCCAGCTTTCTGTGCCAAGTCACCAATCGATCATGGCCAACTCCGCGTTCGACAATCGGAATACGCGCCACCAAGAAAATGCCGACCACAGACAGATATGTACCCACCAAAGCAGCTAACCGACTTACCGTTACAACAACTGAATAAAAGTCCTTGAAATCCCCACTGCGCAGCGTCGTGGCCTGCAAGGCCAAGGTCAGCCCCAATCCAGTACCCAACATCAGCGCCGCCCAGTCAGTACCCGCTGCCGAATGCTTATAAATGCGGGTTGCCTGTGTCATGCCCCAATTACACCGCAGAAGACTGTGAACCACCTGAACCGCCACAGGGATATCGTCGATCTAAAATCCAGAACACTACTTTAGATTTGGATTTAGAGGATCCAACCGTTTCATCTGTGTTAAAGCTTCTGTCTTTTGCGCCTCAGTAGCCGTGGTCATTGAGTTCAGTGTCGCCCAAACAACATAGTTGTCCGGGAATCTCTCAGTTGCATCGATAGCAACCTGGAGCCCCTGATCATTCATTTGGTTCTCATTTAAAGCCACTGCCACTTGACTCATGCGCAAAGGTTCAGTTGGCCAAATGTATGCAGACTCTTGAATCTCTGTTGCATTGCTTGTCTCTAAAGCACTCTTAAACTTTGCAGATGCCATATACGGAGGCAATCCAACCAAGACACCAACAATTAATCCTATAAACACAGAAAGTGTCGTCGCTGGGCTTGCCTGAACAGGTTTTGTTCCAGTCTTTCCCTTTTTCTTTTCTTCGACAACAACATTGCCGGTGCAAGTGTTGATTTCGTATCCAATAATCAATCCCGACAAGATCCAACCCCAAAGAGCCAGTCCGATCTGATTGATGCTGATGATTGATTGAGCCTGAAAAGCCACCCAGGCTGCCAGTAATCCCACAAAGCCTGCATTAAAGCCTTGTGATCGCTTAATTACCTTTATCGATGAAACTACAACCAAGACCATTAAAGCCATATAAATCAGCAATAACGGGAAACCGCCATATGCTGAAATATCAAGGAAAACATTATGTGCAGCGTTCGAAACTCGATCAGGAGAAGTTCTAATGGTTGCCTCAAAATCTCTAGCTCTGCGATACCAATCCCCATAGCTATCTAGCCCAACACCAAAAATTGGGTTATCTAAAGTCATCTTCCAACCAGCACGCCAATAGTCACCACGGTATGTAACAGAGTCCTTATATAAAAGTGAAGCCAGAGGTCCTTTATTCAAGGTACCCACTAGAACTGCAAAAAATCCAATAAGAGCTAAACCTAGATATGAATATCCCAAAGCTTTACTTCTTTGATTGATAAATACACCTAAAGAAACCGCGGAACCAATAAGCAAGACTAAATACCCCTGCTGCGAATCAGTTTCTTTAATGACAAACAAAGTCACCAAAAGATATGCAAGGTATGCGCCCTTAAGCTGCAATTTCACTGCGCTAGATAACAGCTGGGTAAAAACTACAGAACCTAAAATGCCCAGCAAGGAAGATTGAAAATTGGGGTTACCTAAGAAACCAAAGACTGGCGAATAAGGATTAACCCAATCAAAAGGATCGCCACCTGCGGCCTGAATGAGTCCATAAACAAGAGATACAACACCGACAAAAAGGCATGCAAATAAGAATCGACTCAAAAACATGGCATTAGATGCAGCCATTGCCACAACAAAAAGTATTGAAAATGCTAAATATGTAATCAAGCCGGTATTTCGACCATTTGTACCAAATAACTGCTGCAGTCTTTCTCCACCACTAATGGCAAAGACCACAAAGAGCCATAATACGAAGCCACTGATCAAAATCAATGGCACCGCAAATCGCCCAAGAAATAAAGCTTTGTGATTGGCCAACAAAATGCCCAACCCAACAAATCCAAGAGCCGATACAACCAGCATCTTGATCGGATTAATTGGATCCATTGACCACAGCGGGGTAATCGCAAGCGTTACCGAGATCAAAGCCCAAACAAGCACCTTGCCCAGACTTAGTTCGGTCTTTTCACGCATTGTCTAAGGGTACTAACCATGACCACCTTTAGCCGTGATCTAGCAAAAGGCTCTCTCATGACATATGAGACGGCATTTTTAGCCCAAAGCCGGCGCTCGGAACGTCCGAGAGCCGACTAATCGAAAGGAAACAAATGTCTACAAAGACAACTTTCAAGCGCATCGCGCTTGTTGCAGTTGCTGCGTTGGGACTAGGTGTTCTTACATCTGTAGCTCCAGCATCAGCGGCTGTAAATGGTGATACAAACACAGTGGCTTATGCATCTACTTCGGTAGAACTTGGCCAAGATGCTGTCCTAGTACTCTTCCAGCAGTTCGTAGCAACGGGCGCAGCTGGATCCGATACTCAGACTGTTACATTTGCTGTAACTCAGAATGCATTCACAGCTACTGCGGCTAACACCGCTGCTCCAAAGGTGTTTCTTGGCAGCACGGCTGGAACAGTTTCAACAGGAACTACAGCTCAAGTTGCTCGTGGTTATGCATCAGGTGCGGTTCTCGACGGATTCCCAGCTGCTGACATCACAGCAGGTGCAGTCAACGCTAACAATACGCAATCTGTGACAGGTAATGAGTCAGCACTGATCACTGTTAAGAACGTAAACTCAGTATCTGGTGCAAGCGCGCTGACTTCTGTTCGCGGATTCCAGCGTGTTCAGTGGAACCCAACACTTGTTGGTTCATACTCACTAACCGTCAAGACATACCCAGCAGATGATACAACTGGCACTGCATCAAATACATATGTCTGGAACTTCACAGTTGCCGCAGCTGGTGCAGCAGCAACAGCAGCAGCAACAGCAGCAAATGCTGCTCTCGTTGTTAGCCCTTCATACTCAACAACAACATTGGGTTATGGCTTTAACAACTCTGCATCTGCAGAGGGTGGCACATGGTATGACCGTACCGTAGCTGGAACAGCGGATGCGGTATACGTCTCTAACTCTGTTTCTGCAGGAACTGCAAACTTCTTCGGAACAGGCCTTGAAGGGGCTGGCTCACTAGTTACTCTTAATGCCACAACAAGTTCTGGTACAACACTAGTACCGGTTAAGGGTGCAACGTTGTGGGCTGAGATCACAGAGGGTCCAGGAATCTTGCAGATTCGCGATAATTCTTCAGCAAATAACAACGCTGGAGAAATCCTTTCCCAAGGTCGCAATATCGCAGGAACACTTCCAGCTGCAGATAACATCGGAAAGGTTTTGATCTTCTCTGATGGTAAGGCTGGAGTTTCTAAGTACTCTATCTATGCAGCTACAAAGGCAACTGGAACTAAGGTTCTTCTTGCAACAAATACTGTTACTTTCTTTGATACACCAACGACAATCACACCTACTGCACTTGTAAATGCAATGGCTGGCGATATTGGTGCAGGTTCAACAGTTGCTGCATCACTTGCAGTCTATGATCAGAATGGCTACTTCGTACCAGGACCATGGCTTGTCGCCAATGGTTATGTTGCAAAGGTAACTTCTGCTGACGCAACAATTATCAAGTCAATTGCTACAGGTGCTCCATTTGCAAAGCGTCCAACAAAGGACCTAACAAATGTTGTCACACTTCAGCCAATGGGCGGAAAGTTCGGAGCTGTATCTCTTACTGCGACATTTACAAATGACACAGGCGCATTTACAACTCCAACAGGATTCTCAAACGCCGGAAAGACACTTGTTACTAACACTGCTACATCAGCAGCTTGGTCAATAGTTGTCTCAAGCTCTGAGGCTGCTTCAATGGCAGTGACAGCTGATAAGACAGGATATGAGACCGGTTCTATCGTTACCCTTACATTTAAGGGTCTTGATGTTAACGGTTTGATTCTTCCAGATTCTTATTCATATGGAATCACATCAACATCAGACATTGCAGTTGCCGGAGTTAACGCTTCTGGAATTGTTAGCCTCCCATCAACAAATCTTGGAACTTCAATTAAGTTTGGTGGTCTTGGATCTGCTGGTGTTGGTAACACTACAATTGACGCAGCAGGCACATTGTGGCCATATGCATCAGCTACACCTGGTGTTGTAACTGTGAAGTTCTATGCTCCGCTAGTACAGGGTCCATTTAACATCACTGTTAAGCGTGGTGCTACTAACTATGCAACAGCAATTGCAGCAACCTCTTCTGTATTGGCTCTAAATGCTTCAAACGCAGTTGCAGATGCAGCAGCAGGTGTTGCACAAGCAGCAGCAGATGCAGCAGCAGAAGCAACTGATGCAGCAAATGCAGCAACTGATGCAGCAAATGCAGCAGCAGAAGCAGCAGATGCAGCCACAGCTGCAGCACAAGATGCAGCAGATGCAGTAGCTGCTCTATCAACATCAGTTGCAGCAATGATCAACGCTTTAAAGAAGCAGATCACCTCTCTGACAAACCTAGTAGTCAAGATCCAGAAGAAGGTACGTGCTTAACAAGCACGAATCTTTATCTGATCTAAAGTGTTAAGCCGGAGTTTGGTTCTTAACTGAATCGAACTCCGGTACACACCTACTAATTAGAAACCGGTTAGTCCTTTTGGGGCTAACCGGTTTTTAAGACCTGCAGATGACCAGTCAAAATTATTATAGAGATTTCTGATAAAACATTTGACCAAGAAGGACCAAGCATGAAAACCCTTAATCAAAATATTTGCTTAACACTTAGTTCAGAGTTAACTCCTTTTGATTTCGAAACTGAAATGGAAAGGAGCAATAGTGTTATTTGAAAGTTTTGCATTGCAAACGATTAATCATTTACCCATACGTCAAAAGACCTTTGCTACTTATCATTCTTCGTTGCGCCTACATGTGTTTCCAACCTTGGCCCACCGAGATATTCGAGATATCAAGCGTTTAGATATCCAAAGTGCGATCCACGGATTGCCTCCTCAAACGTCAGCCACCGCATTGGCTGTAATCAAGACTGTATTTAGAGAAGCGTTAGCTCAAGAGATTATTCAATCTTCACCTGCCCATGGTGTTTCTGGGCCCAAAATCATGGTTAAACCGCGTGATTTTCTTACCTGGGAAGAAGTTTCAGCTGGAGCCTTTGGTAAATACTCTTCACACATTAAATTTTTAGCTCTACATGGTTTGCGTTGGTCCGAAGCTGTCGCGTTAACTGTTGATGACATCAGAGATGATCGCGTTTGGATTAATAAATCAGTTCACGGGCAAACAAAGAGCAAGGCGGGCATTAGATCCGTGCCTCTGGTTAGTCCTTTCAGAATCTTCCCTAAGAGCCCTAAGACCCTGCGCAAGGTCTTAAAACCCTATGGAGTAGATATCCACTCGTTGCGCCATACATACGCATATTTGTTGAAGCAGCAAGGCGTGCACGTAACAACTGCGCAGCGCTTGTTAGGACATTCGGATCCGCGAGTGACTATGAATGTATACACGCAGGTACTTGATAACGAGATTGATGATGTTGGTTTGTTATTAAGTAAGGCTGCTGGTTTCTAGCTTTTTCTATTCCTTTCGTAAAGCCGAAACCCGGCCCCCTCTTTCGAGAGAACCGGGTTCCGGACTAGAGCCAACTCCTAAGAGTTAAGTTCCTTGGAAAGCTAAGGCTTACGCCTTTACCTTCTTCTGGATCTTGATTACTAGGTTAGTTAGAGCTGTGATCTGCTTCTTTAGAGCATTGACCATCTCTGTTACCTGAGTAGCAAGAGCAGCTACTGCATCTGCTGCATCTTGTGCTGCAGCTGTTGCTGCATCTGCTGCTTCTGCTGCTGCATTTGCTGCATCAGTTGCTGCATTTGCTGCATCAGTTGCTTCTGCTGCTGCATCTGCTGCTGCCTCCGCAATGCCATCTGAAACTACAGTTGCAGTTGCTGTAACAGTTGCTGCAGTTGCTGATGAACCTGAACCTGAAGTTGCTGTGATTACAATTGGACCAGGTAGGTTTGGAGCATATGCCTTCCAAGTTGCCTTACCGCCAACAAGCGCCACTGTTCCTGTGTTTCCACCAGAGAATGGGTTTGTTGTTGTAACTAGGTTAACTGAAGCAACCGGTAGTGCTGTAAACGCTACGAATGCAGTGTTGTCTGCAGCGTCTGCACCAATTGTAATTGTCATCAATTCGCCTGCTGCGTACTCAGCCTTATCGAATTTCAATGTTGGAAGTGTTGCAGATTGTGTTGAACCGACTGTAACGGTTGAAGTTGTTGTGATAGTACCTGCTGTAAATGTCACAACAGATGTACCTGCGGCAACACCTTGAACGTCAAATGCTGCTGCAGCACCAACGCTTGATGTTGAAACAGGTGTATTGATTGTTGCAACTGTTGTTGTTGCAGAAGCTGCCGCGATTGATGTGTTTGGAACAACTGTTCCATTTGCATCTTTAGCAACTACTGAAATTCCAGCTGCGCTAGCACCAATTGGATAGCTTGTCTTTGCCTGTGTAGCTGTCAGAGTTGCGACAGGACCATAGACAGTAATTGTACGAGTAGCAACCAAGACGCTGCCCGCAGTAAATGTGATCACAGTTGTTCCTGTAGTTCCATCAGAAACAAAGTATGCCGACTTAACAGCATCGTTCGCACTTGAAAGTTGGTAGCCATCCTGTCCAGTAGTTGCAGTCGACTCAGTAACTGACTTTGCAGTCACTAAACGTCCACCAACTTGAATGTTTCCTGGTCCAGAGGTGATCGCAACTGTCCATGGGACTGTAGTCACCATAGTGTTTGTTGCACCATTCTTTTGCGTCAACACGAAAGATGCAATTAGGTTGCCACTAGTCTTGTAACGGGCATCAGATAGTGTGGCGGTTGCTGTGACAGTGTCAGAAGCAAGCGCATAAACACCTGAACCAGTACCAGTGAAGCAAGCGTTGTAGTTCCAAAGGCCTTGTGCATCTGTACAGTTTGTAGTGTTCATTGCAACTGTTGAATCTGTTGCTGAAACTCCAGCAACATCTGTTGCAACAACTGTCCACGTAATTGACTGGTTGTTTGTACCACCTGATGAAGCTAGCTTAATTGTGTAAGTACCAACCTTGTCTGGTGTGTATGAAAGTGTTACAGCTGCAGTCGTACGACCTGCTGCTGTAGAAGTCACTGTCAGACCAGATGAATAGCTTGTATTTGTGTTAGTTGTTGAAGCTGTTACAGCTCCTGTAACTGTTAATGCGCCTGCAGTAGCTGGAGCTGTCAATACAGTTGATGTAATTGACATTGCAGCTGTTGGTGTGTCTGAAATAAATGACAGCACTGTGTTGAGAGTTTGAGCAACGTTTACCACGCCAGTAGATGACGTAGTCGCGCTCGTGAATGAGTCAGCCTGTGGAGCCGCTTGTGACGGTGCCACTGAAAGCATTCCCAAGCCCAACGCAGCAACTGCAACAAGCGCGATGCGCTTGAAAGTTGTCTTTGTAGACATTTGTTTCCTTTCGATTAGTCGATCGAGGGAATTTCCCCCGCTCGGCTTCGGGAAATAAGTGCCTTCCCATATGTCATGAGAGAGCCTTTTTCACCCGTTTCGATGAATCGCACGTGCTGATTCACCAAATTCCCCACCGTGTATCCGGACGCGGCGAGGAAACCTATTTAGTTTTTATTCACCACCTGGACCGCTTGCGCGAGGATGGTGGTCTTGCCTGAGTTCAGTAGAACTCGTGTAGTGATCGAAGCTGGTGCATCAGATAGGTCATATCCACGAGCACCAGTTGGGATCGAAAAGCTAGATGGCTTCAAGTAGCCGATATTGGCTGTTGCAGTAATCAAGTGCTGACCATTTGCAAGGCGCTCGATAGTTGAATCAACTGAGTTGATCTCAACTGCGCTCCAGTTTCCACCGAAGCCAATATTGATGTTGTTAATGCTGTAGTTAGTGCCTGTTCCATCGATTGTGATCAACTGATCCATAAGGATATTTGGACCAGCTGAGCCTGTGATGAACTGGTTGTTGATCAAGATTCCTGATGTTCCAAGAGTAGAAATTCCCTTAGTAAGACGAGCCTTACCAAGTGCTCCATTTTCATCAGTAATCGCAAATCCTGTTGGGATGCCGTTCTTATCAAGTCCGACAAATGAAAGCGCTGCAATCTTGGCGTTAATCGCTGCTTGCTGTGCCTTCTTCGCAGCAGCTGTTGCAGCAGCTTGCGCCTTTGCCTTTGCAGTTGCTGTTGCCGCAGCTGTTGGGGCAGTTGGTGACATTGGTGAAGACTCTGTTTCAACCTGAGCAACAACTGGCAGTACTGGGCTTTCATTTCCAGTCATTGAGTTAAAGCCTAGGAAAGCTGTGAAAACTAGTAGCAATGAAAGTGCAGCCTTTGATGACTTCTGTGCGATTTCAACTGTCTTTTTGTATGTAGTTGAAAGTGCGTTAAGTGCTGTCAGGCCAGTCTTTTCATCAACAATCCACTCTTCAAGAACGCGGACCATTGACTTGCGAGCGCGAACCAAAATGTGGCGAACATTTGCTGGGCTTGTGTTAAGCGCAGTTGCGATTTCTTCTGTTGTGCGGCCTTCCATTTCCCACATAACTAGCGCTGTGCGCTGGTCTGGGGTTAGGCGAGCAAGTGCTTCGCGGATAATCGCGGCATCTTCGGCTGCAGTAATAGTTGTATCAAGATCGATGTGGTTTTCAGATGCGATCTCGTTCAGGCGCTCCTGAGTTGTGTCAGCATCAATTGCAACCAAGTTAGGACGGGCACCGCGAGCGCGGATTACGTTTAGAGCAAGGTTGTTTACTGATGTACGAAGGTATGCAATTGCACGATCTGCTGAATCTAGATCTGGAGCTGCAAGCATGAACTTCAGGAACGCTTCCTGAACTACTTCGTTAGCTTCAGCCTCGTTCTTTGTGATGCGACGAGCCTGAGAAACAAGCTGTGTGCGGTGCTCTGTGTAGATTGCTGATAGTTGTGCGATAGACCAATCAGCTGCTGATCCTTGAGCTGGTGTATCCATAAGAGCGGCGGCGGGATTGGCGCTCAAAATGCGGGCGGCATCGGTCGCTGCAGCTGCTTTCGCCGCTTTCGACTTCAATAGTGCCATTTGAGTAACTCCCGCGAGTTTCATAATGAAGGCAACGTCTTGCCCTCTACTTAGTAAGACACCGCTGGGGGCCAAATGTTGTGCCCTTTTGGAAACTTTCTTTTGAAAGTTTTCCGCTGATGCGGTGAGTTGAGCGTGAATGGGGGATAAGTTCTTGAATATAACTAGGGGGAAGTGCGAGCAGGGCTTTCGCCGAATGGCAGCGAGAAACAAGCCTGCCGGAATCAGGTCTCTAGTCTATGGGATGGGCAAGGGTAAAGTGCGTATTGAGGGTTTGAGCGTGTTAGATCAGGCTGAGCGTGATCGCCTTTTTCGCCGCTTCCTTGCGATCGCTGACTGAAAGTGCCTGGTAGATCCGCATGGTCTCGTGGCGGATGGTCGAGACTGAGAAGCCCATTTCGGTGGCTAGCTCGTGGTTGGTCTTGCCCTCGACCATGCCGCGCAGGATCAAGATCTGGCGCTGGGTCAGCTGACCCGCCCCGGCATCTCGATTTTCAGCCGATAAAGGGGTGACCCCTGTGCCATATGGATTGCTGACAAAGGAAAGGTAAAGGGACAGTGGCACACACAGATCTTCGATCGCTTCGGAGGTGTGGTGCTTTTGGCTTTCAGGGATTGCCTGGTGGAAGGAAATAGTTAGGTGCCCCTGAATAACTCCGCGGTCGCGCAAAGTGGCGACATAGATTGTGGAATCAGGGGTCCACTTTTCCTTAGATTTTCCTGAAATTATTTCGATCTCTGCAGATGTTCCTGATCGCCATTCTTGGCTCGGAATATTTCGGCCCCGAATATTTTCTGAATCTGGAAAACCAAACTGACCTAAATTTGTAATCGAGTCATCATTGTTAATGCGGCCAAAACGCAAGCCCAGCACTGAGAATTCTGATAAGTATTCGGTTGCTAACGCTCGTGCGATTTCTTCGGTAGTTGGGTGATAACTCAACCATTCAACAAACCTTCTGATTACGGTCATGAAAGCACCGCATGTTCATTGAACTGTTCAAAAGAAAAAGGCATTACTAAATCAACCTTCCTGCACAAAGGTTGCTTACCGATCCCGCAGCTGTTCGGAGCGCGCAAACTCTTTTTTGTGTTGGGTTTCCCCTACAAGAAAGAGTTCCGCCGGTATGCGACCGCTTCCTTTGATTCTCAAAGGAGGTAGGCCGAGATAAATCCCCAACTGAACTTCTAGAGAGAAATCTATGTCCTGTCTATGACTAATCAAGGGGGTTTAGTCCTAAATGACCGGTCAAAGCAGGCCTGGTCAGGGGTGAACTTTAGAAGCCGATGAGCCTGAACTAATAGCGTGCAGCTGTACTTGATCGCTCAATAATCTGCGGCTGGAAAACCACATGCTGGTGGACGTGGTGGTCGCTGGCTTCAAATTCGGCCAGCATCTGAGCGCCCATAGTCCAACCCAATTGATACGGAGTTTGTGAAACCGTTGTCAGCGGCACCAGTGCAGATTCTGCGTATGAAACATTGTCATAACCCAGCACTGAAATTTGCCCCGGCATCGGAATGCCAACTTTGTGAAAGTAATTCATTATTCCCAAGGCCAATGCATCGTTGCCAGCAAAGATTGCATCAGGTAATGGCCCTCGGGCAATAATCGTTGGTGCTATTTGCTCGCCAGCTAAGAAATCAAGTGATGGTGCTGCGATGACATCTAATTGGACGCCAAATTGTTGCGCAGCTTGTGTGATCCCAACAAAGCGTTGATTTGATTGATGGTGGTGTTCTGGACCTGAAACCCACAAGATCTTTTTGTGCCCCAGTTTGGCTAAGTATTCAAGACCAATAAATCCACCACGGACTTGATCTATTGAAACAGAACACTGATCTGGTTCTTCATCAGTTTGTGAAAGATAACTGACCCGCACATTTCGATCAATGAATTTTTCAAATACTTGGTTCTTTGGTCCAACTGGCGTAACGATGATTCCGCGGAAATTTGCATCTGACATAGAAGTCAGAAGTTGCAGCTCAATTGCCTCATCTTCACGGGAATATCCAATCAAAACTCGGAAACCATCTTTAGCTAACGAATCTTCAATGCCAAGAGCAAGTTCATCATAAAAAGGATTTTGGGCAAGCGGCAAGATCAATCCAACAATTTTTGAATTGGTATTTGCATGGGCAGAGTTGCTGTTTGGAATAAAGCCCAAAATATCGATTGCTTCTCGAACTTTTTTACGAGTTTGCTCTGAAACATTTGTGGGGCGGTTTAATACATTAGAAACCGTGCCGATCGATACACCGGCCTGCTTGGCTACATCTCTAAGGCTTGGCTTGTTTGACACAAGATGAAGATACCCGATTCTTGAATACAAGCAGCATAAAGACCTTTCGGTGGCATGGCTTATTGACTAGACTTCTTGATTATGGCAAAAAAGAAAACAGGTGCGATTCGTCAAGCAGAGGTGACTATTGATCTAGTTGCTAAAGCTGCCGGTGTTAGCCGTGCCACCGTTTCTCGGGTCATGAACGGAACCGCCAAAGTTTCTCCTGAACGTGAAAAAGCTGTAAAGAAAGCGATTGCAAAATACAACTTCACACCTAATTCGACAGCCCGTCGTTTAGCCGGAGGACGTAGCGGTTTAATCGCATTGTTAATGGAAGAATCAAGTGAAGAGTTTTTCCTCAATCCATTCTGGGGCCAGGTTGTACAAGGATTTTCAACTGCAATAACTGAGGCAGGGCTACATCCGCTTTTGTTGATTAGACCCAAGAGCGGCACAGAAGATTCGCTATTTTCAACTTTGCAGGCAGGTCAAATGGATGGACTAGCAATTTTTAGTTGGCACCGTCCCCTGAAGAGTTTTGAAAAAATGCTTGATCCAAAATTAGCGGTGGTATTTGGTGGAGACCTTGGTGGTTCAAAGAAGTATCCATTTGTAGATGTGGACAATGTTAAAGGTGGTTTCTTAGCTACAAAGCATCTGATTGATTCTGGATGTAAAAACATTTTAACAATCACCGGAGATTTGAAATTACAATCTGGCCGAGATCGCCTAGAAGGCTATGAACAAGCAATCAGCAATGCGGGCCTAAAGATAAATGATGATCTTGTAGTACATGGTGATTACACACAATCAAAGGCTGAAGCTTTAGTGCGCCAGCTGATTAAGAAAAAAATAAAGTTTGACGGGGTCTTTGCGGGAAACGATCTTTCCGCACTTGGTGTCATTAATGTCTTGCTGCAAAACGGCATATCGGTACCTGAAAAGGTAAAGGTTGTTGGCTTTGATGATTCGCCTATGGCCAGCCGAAATGAGCCTTCGATAACCACAATTAGACAACCAATTAGAGAATTAGGGGCACAAGTTGCCGCCAGCCTTTTGGCGATACTAGATGGCCAAGTGGTTGAAGATAAAGTCTTAGATGTGAAACTGATTAAACGTGAATCTTCAGCTACTAAATAGCGGTATTGGCTTTAATAATTTCTTTGTACTTCTTAAAACTCATTTTTGGTGTTCGCTCAAAACTTTGATAATCAACATAGACAATTCCAAAGCGTTTTGCATACCCTTCGGCCCATTCAAAGTTATCCAGTAACGACCAAGCAAAATAACCCTTGACCGGTGCGCCTTCGGCGATTGCGCTTTGCAGCGATTGCAAATGGGCGACTAAATATTCGGTGCGCTTCACATCTAACACTTCTCCATTTACCTTCACATCATCATACGAAGATCCGTTTTCGGTGATAACCAAGTACGGGATCTGTGGCCAATCTTTGTGAACTCGCTTTACTAAATCACCCAGACCTGCAGGCGTAACAACCCAGCCCATAGCTGTTAGATCATCCACTAAATGTCGCGGCGCAGAACCATCTACCCGTTGCGGAAATGGCATGAAGCCACCTTCGATAGCCGGCTTGTCTTCGGGACGCGGTGATCTGACAAAGCCATCGCAGTAATAGTTAATGCCTAAGAAATCCGGAGCAGCAATAAGTAATTGTTCATCACCTGGCAACACAACTCGGCTTAACATTTCGCCGTAGCAATCAACAAGATTTTGAGGATACTTACCGGTTGTCAACGCATCGATCCACCATCGATTTAGATTTGAATCATTTAATGCAGCAAAATCAACTACTTCTTGGTCCTGCGGTGATTCATTATGAATATTGTTCATGTTGACGGTTAAGCCGACAGTTGCCGCAGGATGAATCCTTTTAATTGCGCGAGTAGCTGCTGCGTGTGCAAGCGCTGTGTGGTGGCTAGCTGCAATAGCTAATTTGAAATCTTTTTTGCCTGGTGCGTGCACACCATTTGAATAACCAAGCCATGAAACACACCATGGTTCGTTGATGGTGATCCATGTTGAAATACGATCACCAAATGCTTCGGCACATGCTGTTGCATACTTTTCAAATGCATCAACAATGTCTCGGTTAGCCCAGCCACCCTTGTCTTCAAGTGCTTGTGGCAGATCCCAGTGATACAAAGTAACCATTGGTTCGATTCCAGCAGCAACTAGTGCATCAATTAAGCGATTATAAAAATCAAATCCGCGTTCTTCTCTTTTGGCATCACCATTTGGAAACAAACGTGGCCATGCGATTGAAAAACGATATGCGCTAACGCCAAGATCTTTCATGATTGCAATATCTTCATCAAATCGGTTGTAGTGATCGCAGGCGTTATCGCCGGTGTCTCCGTTTACAACTTTGCCAGCTGTCTTTGAAAATGTATCCCAGATACTTGGGCCACGACCATCAACATCAAAAGCGCCCTCGATTTGATAGCTTGCCGTTGCTGTTCCCCAGGTGAAATCTTCTGGAAAAAATGAGGTCATCTCTTGAGGCCGTAATCTTGTGCTGAAACCGCTTTCATAAGCAATACTGTACCCTAAATCGACAACTGGTATTAGGGGTGAAAATGGCCGACTGGTCTGCACAATCTCTTTTGTGGTCCGAAGAATTTGCTGACCATCATGCTGGTCAGCTATCAGAAGACACCTGGAACTTTGATATCGGAGATGGCTCATCTGCAGGCTTGGTGGGCTGGGGAAACAATGAACTGGAGTACTACACAAAAGATTCTGTCAGCATCAATGACAGCCTGATTATTACAGCTGAGCGAATCCCTGCAGATTCTGGCTTAGATTGCTATTACGGCCCCGCACAATGGAAAAGTGGAAAGATTCATACAGCTCGAAAAATTGGGTTCAAACATGGACGAATCGAAGTTCAGGCCAAAATGCCAAGCGGTGTTGGTACTTGGCCAGCATTGTGGCTATTAGGCGCAAATCTTCTAGATGGAACCGCCTGGCCACATTGCGGCGAGATCGATATTTTAGAAAACACAGGTGCTCACCCCTTTCAGGTTCAGGGAACAATTCATGCAGATGGCTACTTTGGCGAAAATGGACTGACCAAGATTATTCAGTCACCTGATGCCTTAGCCGATCAGTTTCATACCTATGCCATCAACTGGACACCTGATTACATCGAATGGTTTTTTGATGACCTTAGTTACAACAGAATCAATCGACAGGATGTCGAATCTACTGGAAAGCCTTGGCCCTTTAATCAAGAGTTCTATTTGATTATGAACCTAGCAATCGGTGGTTGGTTTGCAGGTGCGGTAGATGAAAAACTACAACGAGCAGTCCTGCAGATAAACTCAATTAAGTATTATTTGATTGACGGGTTTGGCGAACTAGTACTGCACTAACGTTTAAAAACTTCACCAATGCCATTAATTGTTGAAAACCTGATCCAATCAAAACTGATATCAGCTTGCTTTAAGCCAGATTCGATTGGCCCGCCAAGGTTTCCACCCATGGCAAGATTCATGACTAAATAGAATTCGTGGTCAAAAACCCAGTCTTTGTCCTTCTTTTGTTGACTACCAAAAAGCACGCCATCGACATACCAATCGATACTATCCGGCAACCAATCAACGGCGTAGGTGTGATAGTCATCGGCGAAGCCGTTGGGCATATCAACAGTTGTTCCGCGCCCACCAAATCCACCTGACAACAAACCATGCAAGTAACCGTAGGCAGTATTCGGTGACTTTCCTACCAATTCAGTCACATCAATTTCACCACACCAAGGCCACTGACGTTCATCAATATCTGCACCGAGCATCCAGAAAGCACCCCAGGTTCCGGCACCTACTGGACCCTTGATTCGAGCTTCTATACGCCCGTACTTAAATCCTAGTTTTCCTTTTGTAATGTATTTTGAACTAATCCATTCGCAAGGGCCTTTGTAATAACAGTTGTATTCGTTTGCACCAGTTGTCGTTGCATCAATTTGCAGCGCACCTGCAGAAGTGGTCTTGGCTAATGTCGGTATGTAGTACTGGCGTTCTCTGTTACCCCAGCCACCACCAGCGGCTGCTTTACTGCCGTCTCCATTTTCGGATACCCATATTGAACTATCCGGAGCAGAACCTGCAGGTAAATTGAATTCATCCTGCCAAACTTGCACATAGTTTCGCTTAATTACGGGGATATTGATTTCACCTGAATCAGATGTATTATCAACAAAACCTTTAGCGCTGTATTTTGCAGTTACATAAATACGAAAACCTTCATCTATCGCTGCTGGAACATAGGTTGAAGATTTTGCTCCTGAAATTTCAATTGGGCCTTTGTACCACTGAAATGTGACCTTGGCTGATTTTGGCGAATAAGAACCGGGTAAAACGGTTACCTTATTGTTCAATTCATCCACAATCGATACCGAAGGCTTTGTATTGACAATTACTTGACCAATCTTGCCCACAACCGATACTGAGGTTCCCAAAGATCCAATTTCCTTAAACTGGATCCGTTGATTTTTCTGCTTTGCTGTTGCCTTAAAGGCGAGCTTGTTTGCACCACGGACAGCTTTTCCATTCACAAACCATTGGTAGGTGTTTTTTTGGGCTACCGACCATTTAGCTGGGATTGCTAGAAAACTTAAACCTGAATTACCCGAATACGTGATCTGCGGTGGGGTAATTGCGGATATACCTTGTGCTTGCGTTCCGCCTGCGGTCAACAGTGACAAGAAAACAAGAAATGCCAACAAAGCTCGTAATGACTTGGTTGGCATTTCTTGTTCTTCCTTACTTTGCTACAACTTTAGATGTGTATGACTTGCCATCAATTACTACGGTTACTGTCTTAGCTCCGGCCTTTACCTTGACAGGTATTACCTGCATAGCAGAAGAAAGTTTTACAGATGCTTTCTTAGCACCAGTCACAGCAACACTTGCTTTCTTGCCAGCAGCACCAGCAATAGCAACTGAAACCACAAAATCTTTTCCAGATTTTGCAACTGAAGTACTGATTCCGCGGTAGTAATGGAATTCAACACCTTCGGCAACAGCCGCAGTTGTGCCTGCGATTTCAGGAACTAATGTTGCAAAGGCTGAACTAGCAGCTGGCATAGCCGACGTTGCCGATGCTGGTGCACTATTTGGTTTTGTGTCAGCATTTTTCACAGTAAATGCTGCGTAACCAAAAGCATCAGTTGTCGCCTTTAGCGTTGACTTTCCGCCATTTACCTTCAGATCAACAACTTTGCTAGGTACCGCGCGTCCATCATCACCGGTAACTTTGTAAACAACAACTAGATCGCCACCCATTGGCGCATATGCCTGCTTTAGGTTTTTACCTGCATCAGTTACCGAATTAGTTGCATCCAATTTTGGAGAAACTAGCGTGATTGTTGGCTTTGTAGCCGGGACGTCGATTGGTGCCTTTGGCTTGTAATAATGGAATTCGGTGATTACAGAATGATCTGCTGGCTCACTGCTTACCTCTGGAAGCATTTGCGAGTGAAGGCGATCTAACTTGTCTTCGCTAAAGATTGGCTTTGATGTGAATGAATCTGGCTCTGGTTCAGCTGATGATTCAAGATCTAAATTTTTCAGGGCAAAAGTGATGTTACCGAAGGCATCAGTTAGGCGAATTACATTTGCTTGGTCAAATGGAGGCCTGTCAATGCCTTTAGTTCTTACGCCATCAACTTCGACAATTGATGCTGCTTCGCTGTAGCCCTTGTTGATGCGCAGGTTAACGCGTGTAAAAGCAAGTGGCTTTCCATTCTTGTCTTTGACGTTATAGGTCAAGTTAATTGTTGATCCAACCGGAGCAAATGAAACTTGGAAAACCAACCCTGTTCCGAACCAACCCTTTGCAACCCAGCCATCGGCCATTTGCTGATTAGATCTTGCTTCTGAAGTATTTGAAGCATCAAGAAATGGAGACTGTAAAGTGATTACAGCATCCTTTGGACCTCCGGTAGCAGCGACTGCGCTATAAACAGCAAGCGGAGAAACTGCAAGGATCATCGCAACAATGATGCCGATGTGTGTGCGGAACTTAGACATGTATATGCCTTTCTTACCTAGGGTGGATTGAGAATTGATCATTAACCTTTTACAGCTCCGTCCATAACGCCGCTTACTAGGCGACGACCAACGAAAATGAAGAGAATAAGCAATGGGGCAGTAGCCAAGAAAGCGCCACCCATTTGCAACGAATAATCCAGTCCATACAGTGGCTTTAATTGCGTCAATGCAACCTGCAATGTAAATCGTTCAGGAGATTGCAAAACGATTGTTGGCCACAAGTAATCATTCCAGGCTGCAAGGAATGCGAAGAGACCTAGCACAAACGAGCTCTGGCGAATACTTGGAAGAACAATGCTCCAGAAGACTCGTGGTACCGATGCACCATCGATGCTGGCAGCTTCAAGAATTTCATTAGGGACCTGGGCGTCGATAATTTGGCGCATCCAAAAGACACCAAATGCTGTAACTAATGCCGGAACAATCAAGGCATACAAAGTATTAACAAGATTTAATTTATTAGCCATGATGAATAACGGAACAATTCCAAGCTGGCTGGGCAACATCATGGTCGCGACGATGAAAAGAATAGAAAATTGACGGCCCTTAAAGTGAAGTTTTGCAAAAGCAAAACCTGCAATCGCTGAAAAGATTACCTGGGCAATAGCAATAGCTATTCCAACAATAAAAGTATTGATCAGAGCCTGTGTGAAGTAGACACCTTCGGCATTTAATACCTTGTTGGCAACCTCTAAGAAACGTGGACCAGGAACAAGTGATGGAGGAGATTTGGAAATTTCAGCATCTGTATTAGATGAAACAATGAACATCCAATAAAACGGAAATATTGAAAGAAATGTAATGAGAACCAACATCAAGTAATGAAGCTTGGAAGTCTTTTGCCATTTAGGAATATTGCGCTTCATCGGCTTCCTTCCCCTGCAAGGCGTCGGGTGATAACAAAGTTGATCGCCGAAATAATCAACACAATGATCGTAATCGCAATACCAATGGCTGCGGCGTATCCATACTTGTTGTTAAGGAAAGCTTGGTTGTACAGAAACAGAGTCAAGGTCAAGAACTGCTTTGTTGATCCACCTTCAGCATTAAGTTGCTGAGGTTCAGCAAACACCTGTAATCCCCCGATTGTTCCAACGATAAGAACAAATGTGATTGTGTTCTTTAGTGAAGGCAGAGTCACATACTTAAACTGCTGCCATTTTGATGCGCCATCAACTGATGCTGATTCGTACAACTCATCTGGAATCGCCAACATTGAAGCTAGGAAAATAAGGGTGTTATACCCAACCCAGCGCCAAGAAATCATGGTGGCGATCTGAATATGGCTTGGGATTATGCCTTCAATAAAGTCGATATTTTCTATACCCGGAATCAAAGTTAACAAGCCATTGATCAATCCATATTCACGACCAAACAGCTGCTGGAAAACAATGGTAATTGCGATGATAGAGGTGATATTTGGAACCAAAAGAATAGTTCTCCAGAAGGACTTACCCTTAAGCCGCTTATTGCGAAGAATTGCAGCAAGGCTGATTGCAACCACTAGCTGCGGAAAAGTTGAAAGAGCCCAAATGCTAAATGTGTTGCGAAGTGCAATCCAAAAATCAGAGTCTTGAAGAAGGAAAGTGAAATTGTTAATGCCGTTAAATTCAGACTCGCCTAGTGGATCCCACTTAAAGAAGGCGATATAGATTGAATACAGAACTGGAGCTACACCGAAAACAATGAAGATTAAAAAGAATGGCGCAATAGCTGGATAACCCCAGCGACCATCTAGCGATGCAACGCCAGGAAGCTGCTTCTTCTCTTTCTTCTTCCAAGGAGTAAGGGGCGCTTTTGTGCGCCCCTTACTCTTCTTAAAAACTGTCATCGGTTGAACCCTTTAATTCTTAAAGAGTTTATCGATGTCAGAAATTACAAGCTTGTAGGACTTGTCCGAGGTCATCTTCTTTGACGCAACACGACCTAAGCCTGCGCCAAAAGTAGAATCAATTTTTCTTTGTAGCTCGCCTTCAAAGATTGGCTTTAGCTTGAGAACACCCTTGGTGTAAATCTGACCAACTGGTGCACCGCTAAAGAACTCATCCTTGTAATCGAGCAACGCTGCATCATCGTAAAGAACTGATGCTGAGGGGAATAATCCATAGGTCTTGAAAACCTTTAGTTGTTGTTCAGGAGCCAAGTACCAAGTTAAAAAGTCATAAGCTGCTTGCTTATTCTTTGAATAACTTGGAATCGCTAACTGAGTACCACCCTGATTTCCTCCACCTACCGGAAGATCAGCAATATCCCACTTGCCCTTAGTGTCTGGGGCTTGCTTCTTGATGTAATCCAACATCCAGGCCGGTGCCAAGATAGTTGCCATTGCACCTTTATTCATTCCGATATTCCAGTCAGAGGTGAACTGACCTAGACGTGCACCAATTCCTGAATTAAGAGCTTTAACTGTTGTATCCCAAGCCTTTTTGATTTGTGGATTAGTTTTGTAAACCAGTTTTCCTTTATCGGTTCCATCTGGCTGGTAGTACTTAACTGTTCCTTGATTCATCACCGCTGCATAAATAGATCCAGCATCATCGATAAATCCTTTGCCAGACTTCTTGTCAGCAGGGGTTAACTTAGAAACATACTTTTGACCTGTTGCAATGAATTTATCCCAAGTTGGCCACAACTTTGATACTGCGGCTCTATCTGTTGGAAGTCCTGCCTTCTTAAACAAATCTGTTCGGTATGCAACTTGTAAACCGCCAACATCAGTTGGGATTCCAATTACGCTGTTGTTGAACGCTACGCCTTGTTCCCAGCGCCACGGTAAGTAATTCTTCTTAATATCATTTGCTGACAATCCAGCTGCGACACCGGCAGAAGCATTGGTGTCAGATGTCTTCATTTGGCGAAGATCCTGGAAACAGTTTGGGCGATTGCCTGTACGCCAATAACCTGAGTACGGAGTTTCAAAAGCAATTATGTCTGCTGGTCCGCCTGTTTGGCAGGACAAGATTGTCTTCTGGTGTAGCGGATCAACATCGTTCTTGATCGGAATAATCTTTACCTCTGGATGCAGCTTCTGGTACTCGCGCTGTAGTCCTGGCTGAATTACTTCACCAAAGGTCCAAATTGTCAGGGTCACTTGCTCTGCAGCCTTTGCTGGCGCAGTTAAAACTCCAGCGCTGACCGCAACAGCAATTAACGCTCCTAGCAAACTGTTTAGTTTCAATGACTTACTCATGTTTGACCTTCCCTCAAGAGACAATGACCTTTGGCAGAACTGGCGATGCAAACTCTCAGGAAATCTATATCAGATTAGGGTTTCCATGAAAGCGGTTTCAAGGTACGCTATTTAAGCCTTTCCCGCCATCTGGCGCAAGGGGTTTTTCCATCAAGATTAGGTAACGGAGGGTTTGGCCATGAGAGCTAAGTGGATTTCACCAGCCAGTGCTTTGGTTGCACTTTCGGTTGGCCTATCACTGCTGGCTAATCCTGTTGCTGATGCAGCGCCGAAAAAACTGAAGCTCCTGTGGTCTGATGAATTTAATGGCAAAAAGGGTGCCCGCCCTTCGGCCAAAGTGTGGAGCGCAGAAATTGGTGGTGGTGGCTGGGGAAATTCTGAGCGACAGTTCTATACAGACAAATCCGCCAACGCTTCAATGGATGGCGCGGGGCGATTAGTAATCACTGCAAACCGAATTTCTAATCAATATGCAGAGCAAGTGGGCGAAGTACCAGGCACAGAAGATATTTTGAACAGATGCTCTGAGTGTCAATTTACAAGTGCGCGATTAAAGACTGCACGCAAACTTAGTTTTCAGTACGGCCGAATTGAAGCTCGCATCAAAATGCCAGAAGGCGTTGGCACATGGCCGGCATTCTGGATGCTTGGCGGAGATTTACTCGATGGTGTCCCATGGCCCGAATGCGGCGAGATCGACATCATGGAGTTTCGCGGAGATATTCCTGATCAATCCACTTCTGCAATTCACGGACCAACTACTCCGCAAGGTTCTGGACTGGGTGCTCGCTTCTTAAGCGGCCCGCCATTGTCAGAGGGGTTTCATACCTATGCACTTGAGTGGAAAAAGAACTCATTAACTTTCATTGTCGATGGCAGAGTCACTGGCACATATACATCTGCCGACACTGGTTCACGCGGCTGGGTGTACAACCAAAAGTTCTTTTTGATTTTAAACCTTGCTATGGGTGGCACTTACGCTGGCGAATACATTGACCCAGCCTTAAACCAAGCCCAATTAAGCGTTGATTACATTCGTTATTACTCGGTCAACGGCGTTGGAAAAGTATTTAAGAATTAACCAAAAGTAAAAGCACTACCCCGTCAGGAAAAAGGAGCGAAGATGAAGATGAGAACAACCAGAACCAAGCTGGTAGCAGCACTTGCCACCCTAGTTCTTGCGCTTGCAAGCAGTCTTGTTGCCTTGCAAAGCACAAGTGCATCAGGGCTTCCAACGGTTAGAGCTTTAACCCCCGAATTCAACCCAGCAAATGAAACCTTTGCATCTGATGGTCTTGCGCAGTATTACGCAGCTGGCGGACGCAGTTACTTTAAATATGTCGGTGCAGGTTCAACAATCACCATCACATACCTAGTCACGAGCGATGGCACAGCACCAGCGGCAGATAAGAATGTTTCATTAATGGTTAATGCTCCATACAGCGGCTCAAAGGCGCTGTGGGAGATCAACGGAAAGAACGCTGGCGCATCACAAGACTCTGCAACAGGGTATGGATTATTGGTTGCAGGAAAAACAGATTCTGCTGGAAAAGTATCTTTCACACTCAAGAATCTAGATGCGCAATCAACCGCAATGGCTATCCCGGCATCTGAAACTCAACCACGAGCAACAACGGGCCGTCTATATGGAAACATGAAGTTAATCATTGATGGACTAACAGACATGCAACAAGTTTTGGATCTTGTAACTTTTGATATTACAAAAGCTGCAGCTGAAACAATTCCTGGTGGCTCAACTCCGACACCAACACCAACCCCGACACCAACTGCAACGGCTACAGCAACACCTACGCCAACCCCAACGCCAACTGTTGAAGCACCAAAGGCGCTTCCAACAATGCGCTTGGTATCTCCGGCATTTGGTCCATCAAATAGCGTTGACACCACTGGAGATATTGCGCAGTACTACTCAGCTAAAACTCGCGCTTTCTATACATATATCGCTGCAGGAACAACACTGACCTTGAAGTACTTAGTTACCAAGGATGGAACAGCTCCGCTTGCAAATACTCAAGTAACTCTTCAAGTGAACTCTCCTTACAGCGGTTCAAAGGCAACCTGGCTATCTGGCAGCACAAAAATTGGTATTCCTGCTTCAGAGTCAGCATCGGGTGCCGACCTAACGGGAACAACTAACGCTGCAGGCGAAGTTACATTTAACCTGAAAAACACCAATACAACGGGAACAGAAGCAGTACCTGCATCACCAAATGCAGCTGCTCCAAAGGTTCGTTTGTACGGAACTCTAAAGCCGGTTATCCCAGGCTATGGTGACAAAGATGCTGATGTAGATCTAGTTACCTTTGATATTTACGCAGCACCAAATGTTGTAGTTAAGAAAACAACTATCACCTGCGTAAAGGGCAAAACAACCAAGAAGGTCACTGCGGTAAAGCCAAAGTGCCCAACTGGATATAAAAAGAAGTAAATCCTTCGAAGGGGCTCCCGGCATCTGAAATAGATGTCGGGAGTTTTACTGTGTAAAGACTTGTCCTTGTCCATTTAGTTGATAGCTACGAACCCAATCAATTGTCATAGTTGATGAACTTAGACCTTGCCATGAGCCACTAAATGAGGCGCTAACAGCGTTGTTAAGAATCAAGAAGAACTTGTCGTTAAAGCTCCAATGCCCACCTAGATTTTGTGGAGTTGTCGTCGAAATCAAACGCCCATCGACATAATACGAAATTGAGTTCGGAAGCCATGCCACTGCATATGTGTGAAAATCCAAACTTAGATCAACGCCCACCGGAAGCGATGCGACTTTATATTGATGATTCCAGCAGCAAGTGTTTGGGGCATAAGTAGTTGTGTAATGAGTTGCAGAGGTCGCAATTGTTGGCTCATTTCCGCGGATTTCGGTGATATCCATTTCACCTGATGTTGGCCAGCCAACTTGATTTATGTTGTCTCCCAGCATCCAAAAAGCTGGGTGATTACCGCTGCCACTTGGCATTTTGATTCGAGCTTCGATGAAACCATATTGAAAAGCAACTTTGCCATGTGTATCAAATCGACCACTAACAAATCCGCAGTAATTGGTTAAACACTTTCCGGCATCGGCCGGTAACGCCCCTGTAATACGTGTTGTTGTGATCACCGCTGCGCCATCTTCGCTGCCATCTAGGGCAATAGCAGAGGGTGCGTAATAAACAACTTCGGCATCAAAACAAGCGCCACCGCCCATGCCCGTAGGTACTCTGTGGCAGTTTCGTGCACTCCAGTTTTGTGCATTGATTGACGCACCTTTGTTTCCCTTAAAATCTTCGCTCCACAAAAGATTTCCAATTACCAAACCTTGGATTTTAGGTTTTTCAGCCTCTGCTTTTGCCGCTTTCGCTTCAGCTTCTAGCCGAGCCTTCAACTGTCCTGCTGCAATTTCAGCATCACGCTTTGCCTTTAGCTCCGCTGCCTCTTTGGCACGTTGTTCTGCGATAACTCGCTCTGCATCTTCTCTTTGTGAAGCTATTTCAAGCCAACTTGGTCCGCTGATTGGAAATGGAACAAAGCTTGAAGTGTTGTCATCTGTAAATTTCCAGAGCAACTTGGTAGCAACTTTTGTACATGTGAACAGCTTTCGCGCCTCTAGATATTGATCGCCAGCCTTGCTGCATGCTGTGCCACTAATGCTGGCCGCTTGCGAAGTAGGAGCAAAAGAAAAAAACAATAAGAAAACTGCAACTAGAGAGATCGAAGCTTTGATCACTGTTGCTCTAGACATTTATCTATAGTAATCCAAATGCCAAGTGGGCCCAGACGGGCTCGAACCGTCGACCCACGGATTAAAAGTCCGTTGCTCTACCGACTGAGCTATAGGCCCCACTGCAGCTTTACCCGCAAGGCGTAATGGTATCGGAGTCAGAGACCGCTTTTTACGGGCTTAATCCTGCGATTGTGTGCGAAGAAATAGCGTTAAAGCCGTTAACCAGCCCACGGCAAACACGACGATCAGAAGTAAACCAAGAGAATCTGCGAAGAAATAAACACCTAAAGCAAACAACGCACACACCCCAGATGCTGACCACAATGAAATCGCAGCCATGGGTCTTGTTAATCCAGCGCGCACCAAACGATGTGACAAATGATCCTTGCCGCCGGTTAGCGGAGATAAACCACGCGCTAACCGTGAAAACACTGCAACGCATGTATCAAGCAAAGGCACCGCTAACAACATCACCGGGATCGCAAGTGAATGCCATATCGGGGTAATTCCAGGATTTAAACGAATCGTTGCGACAGAAATAATGACACCTAAGAAAAGCGCTCCAGCATCACCCATATAAATCTTTGCTGGCGATTTGTTCCACATCAAGAAACCAATAGTTGCACCCGCTGTAACAATCGATAGCGCACTGACTAGTTCTTGCCCACGATCAAAAGCAATGACAAATACTCCCAGAGCTGCAATTGCAACCGCACCCGATGCCGCGCCATCTAAATTGTCAAAGAAGTTAACACTGTTACAAATTCCAACGATCCAAAAAATAGTTACAGCTGTATTGATCCAAGAATCACCAGCTGGGCCTTGACTAAAGGGTGTGCCGAGTGTTCCGCTGTTAACAATGACAAGCGCGAGCACAGTCCCTACAACAGATTGTGCAATCAATCGTGGCCATGGCGATAGCGAGCGCAGATCATCAATTAATCCCACTGCACCTAACAATAAGGCTGGAAGCAAAACAGTGAGCGCTAAATCCTGTAACTGATCATTATTTTCGCCCACAAAATTTTCTGCACCAACAAAGACCGCACCCAAAGTAACAATCGAAATACCCAAGGCAATTGCGACCCCACCCAAATACGGAACTGGCTGAGCCTGTGTCTTTCGAGCCATATTCGGCGCATCCATCGCACCCAAACGAATCGCTAATGCCCTGACAGGCCAAGTCAATAACCCTGTTAAAGCAAAGGCTGCAACACCCAAGATCGCAAATTGCGCAGCGGTAATGCTCATTGCTTTAGGCCCAAAAACATAGGTCGAATCCTATTGACCTAGTGCTTGGCGCTGCCATGTGCGGCTCGCATTAACCGGTCACGAATTGCAACAGCGATTCCCACGCCCTGAGGCTGTGCCACAACAACACTTTGCAAGCCTTGCTCATCGGCTGCACGCAGCGCCGCATACAAAACCTGCGCAAACTCACCATCACTTTTCGGCGCAGCCAATCGCACAACCCCATCAGGTGTTGCCACATCTGCCATTGCAATAAATCCTTGACCTGCGATGGGGGATTGATCCAAAACAACTGTTGCCTCCGGCGCGTAGTGACTATCTAACGAACCACTGACACGAATCACAGGACCGTCCACAGCCTTGCCATCAATAGAAACCGACAATTCCGTTGACTGTTCAATCATTGCAACTGTCACCGCCCCTGGACGCAAGATCCGTGGCACATCCCCGGTGCAATCAATAATTGTTGATTCCACTCCAACTGCACACGCCCCGCCATCAATAATCTGATCAGCATCTGACAAGTGCTCACTTAATTCATCGGCCACAGCTTGCGCCGTTGTTGGCGAAACATTTCCAAACCTATTTGCACTGGGCGCAGCCACACCACGACCACCAGCCTGCGCAAAGGCCTCTAGCAACCCCAACGCAACAACATGATCAGGCACCCGAATACCAACGGTGTCTTGCCCACCTGTTACAAAATCACCAGCCAGCGCCGAACGTTTCATAATCAATGTCATTGGACCCGGCCAAAAATCACGTGCCAGCGCAATCGCATACCCAGGCACATCTGCAGCCCAATCACCCAACGCATCCATTGATGCCACATGCACAATCAAAGGATGATCTGCGGGCCTGCCCTTTACTGAATAAATACGCGCAACGGCAGCAGCATTACAAGCATCTGCGCCTAATCCATAAACAGTTTCCGTTGGAAAGGCCACCAGATTTCCAGCCAACAAATTGGCAGCAGCATCGGCCATCGCGCTTGCTGTGCAATTAGAAAGAAACTGGCTCACCCGATAATTCTCTCACTATTCCCAGCAGTAATTACCGCTTAGCCCAGCCAATAGTAGATACTTAAGACATGAAACTTACAAAACTTCGAACAGTCCTAACCGCAGTAACAGTCGCCGCCGTTGCAGGAGTAGTCGCTTTAGCGATCCCCGCAAATGGTGCAGGCACAGCAGATAACCGCTTCATCACCGTCACAGGTGTTGGCACGATCTCTGTAGTCCCAGATGCAGTTCGCTTTAACGCAACTGTTTCTGCACTTGGCTCAACAAATGCAGCAGCGCTATCAGCTGCTTCAAAATCTGCAACAGCTGTTCGCGCAGCACTAAAGACTGCAGGCATTGCAACCAAAGACATTCGTTCAGCAAACATTTCGGTTTACCCCGAATACAACTGGACACAAGAAGCTGGCACAAAGATCACTGGCTACCGCGCATCGCAAACATTTGATGTTCTAGTCCGCACCGCATCAAAGGCTGGCAGCATCATCGAAGCAGTTGTCACCGCAGGTGGCGACACTGTTCAACTTGGTGGAGTTATCCCAACAACTCTTAACCCATCAGCTGCAACAGAAGATGCTCGCGCAGCAGCGGTAGCAAACGCCAAGTCAAAGGCTACTTCTTATGCAAAACTTCTTGGAACATCAATCGGCAAAGTACTTTCACTTGAAGAGCAATCTTCACCTGTGTACTCATCACCATTTCCAATGGCTAAGGCAGCAGAAGCAGATTCAGCTGTTCAGATCGATCTAGGTGAGCAAGATGTAACAGTCTCAATCACAGTTCGTTGGGCGCTTAACTAAGCCACAAACCACTTAACAAGAAAGCCACCAGCGCCTGCAAAGGCCACCTGGTGGCTTTTTTGTGCCTATAAATGCCATTTGGTCGCACACTCAATCGCGGGTAAGATTGCCCAGCCTCGTACGTCCCCATCGTCTAGGGGCCTAGGACATCGCCCTTTCACGGCGGTAACACGGGTTCGAATCCCGTTGGGGGCACGCAGTACCGCAGTAACAGCAAGAATGAAGTAAGTAGTAAAGGCTTTAAGGTGACATAAGAGCCACTTATGTTTATCAATTACTTAAGGCCCGGTAGCGCAGTTGGTTAGCGCGCCGCCCTGTCACGGCGGAGGTCGCGGGTTCAAGTCCCGTCCGGGTCGCAAAGGTTTTGGTGTTGTATGCAAATTTATTTGTGTGCCATACGTACTGGTGGGCAACTACTAGCAAGATCTTTGTTGGCTTGGTAGCTCAGTT
>Ga0315909_10001149_pt1 | contig 35929 bp, 23 predicted proteins | sample LakEriMetagenome_11_FD_203527 | JGI IMG/M metagenome (GOLD analysis project Ga0315909, IMG submission 203527) | Freshwater fungal communities from buoy surface, Lake Erie, Ohio, United States - Buoy 2 MA125 | ecosystem: Environmental > Aquatic > Freshwater > Lake | place: USA: Lake Erie, Ohio... | reverse complement strand
AGTCCGATGATCGATAGGGGCTTCAGCCGTGCGATGAACGCAGTCAATGTTGAAGGTGAACGGGCGAGCAGCACACGTCGCGTGACGATACCGGCGACCAGAGGCAGCACCACATACAGCACCGTGGCCAGCACTAGAGTGGCCCAGGGCACGGTGATTTCCGTCACGCCCAGCAGGAAGGCCACCAGCGGCGCGAAGGCCACCACCATGATGAGGTCGTTCACCGATACCTGCACCAGAGTGTAGTTGGCATCACCGCGCACCAGCTGACTCCACACGAAGACCATGGCGGTACAGGGCGCCACGCCCAGCAGGATCATGCCGGCGATGTATTCGGACGCTGCGTCCGGCGCTATCCAGTCGGCAAACAGATGCTCGAAGAACAGCACACCCAAGGCGGCCATGGTGAAGGGTTTGATCAACCAGTTCACCACAAGGGTCAGCGCCAGGCCCTGGGGTTTTCGCCCCACATCCTTGATGGCCGACCAGTCGATCTGCGTCATCATCGGGTAGATCATCACCCAGATGAACACGGCAACCACGAGATTCACATGCGCGTATTCCAGCGCGGCCACCTGCTGGAACAGCGACGGCGCCACCACACCGAGGCCCACGCCTGCTGCGATCCCCAAGGCCACCCATATCGTGAGAAAACGTTCAAACAAGCCCATGATCAAGACTTCCTGCTGCCGGTAACCGGCCAAGCGTGGGTTGGATGTGTGACGATACCGTGACGGTGGTGACGATCAGCCGTCGCTCGGCAGACGCACACAGCGCAGCACGCTGTGGCTGTCGGTGTAAAGTCCGCAGCTCGCCTGAAGCGCGCGACGCAAGCGCTCCCGGGCGCGATGCAGACGCACCTTGGCGGCTGGCACGTTGAGCCCCAGCACTTCCGCCATCTCGGCATTGCTCATGCCTTCCAGATCGCTCAGTACCAGCGCGGCGCGGTAGTCGGCCGGCAGACTGTCGATGACTTCGCGCACGCACTGGTTCATCTCGTCGATGATCAGTTGTTCATCCTGCGGCAGCTCGGGGGATTCGGGCTCGTCGATGTCTTCCATGGCGACGATCTTCTGGCGCTGGTGCGGTGCGCGCAGATGATCGGCCACGGCGTGATTGGCGATGGTGAAAAGCCAGGTCTTGAGAGATGCCCGACCCTCGAAGCCCGCCAAGCCCTTGGCCGCGCGCAGCAAGGTATCCTGCAGCAGATCCTCCGCCAGGGTGGGCTCACCCACCTGGCGGGTCAGGTAGCGCAGCAGGGCGGGCGAGTACTCCCGCGCGATGGCTTCAAAGGTCGGACGCATGATCAGCAGCAGGCGCTCTTGCCGGCCGGCACGGTGCCGCAGGCGGAGCTGCCAGTGGCCGCGCTGGCGCTGGCCCCCGCGCTGCCCAGCATCTGGCGCGCAGCCTCCAGGACCTTGCCCGCAGGGACCTGCTTGATCTTGTCAGCCAACGCGATCGCTTCGTCGATCTCGGCATCCGTGAGTCCAGCCTTGCGCGCGGCCGGCACATGAAACTCGATGCAGGGTACGCAGTTGGCGGCGAGTGCCGCGCCCAGGGCGACGAGTTCGCGTTCTCTCAGGTTCAGACTGCTCATGGCTTGCTCCTTGATGTATTGGCTGGTTGGCCGTTCCGTGCGGGAATGGCCGGTTCATGCCTGTAGACGCAATGCTTGCTCCAAAGGTTACAGGGTCTGCGGGGCACCCGACATCGAGAGTGCAGCTTCGCTGGCGGTTACCCGGGTATCCTGACCGTTGATCGTCGCGCGGTTCTCGACCCAGGGTTGTGCTGGAGTATGCCAGCCGCGCATTTTTTGGCGACAATCCCGGCACCTTTCCAACGGAGTCCACGCAATGGAAACCTGTGACGCGCAGCCTGCGCGGGACAACAAGGCATGGGGACTACTGGTCGTCGCCGTGCTCGGCGAGATTCTCGGTGTGCTGGGCCTTCGCTACAGCGAGGGCTTTACTGCGTGGACGCCCACGGTGGGCGCACTGCTTGCCTTTACCTGTGCCCTCTATCTCGTCAGCCGTGTCATGCGAGTCCTGCCGGTCAGCATTGCCTATCCGGTCTGGGCAGGTGGCGGCACGGCGGGCGTGGCGCTTCTGGGCATGGGTGTGCTTGGTGAGCCCATCACCCCAATGCGGGTGGGCGCGATTGCCTGCGTGGTGCTGGGTGTGGTCCTCATCAATCGCTCCGGGGAAAAGCGCAGTGGTTGCTGAGCCTAATTGTCCGCAGGGCGGGCGCACCCGATGATGCCCGAATGGTTGCTGGTGCTCGGCGCGATTGCCTGCGAGGTGGCCGCAGCCCTGTTGTTGCGCCGTAGTGATGGCTTCCGCAAACCACTGCCATCACTCTTCGCGTTGCTGGCCTTCGGTGCAGCCTTCTATCTGGTCAGCCGGGCACTGGTCTCCCTGCCCATGAGCCTTGTTTACCCCATCTGGGCGGGCGGGGGTACGGCAGGGGTCGCTCTCATCGGCATTCTGGCGCTCTCCGAGCGGCGCAACCCGGCCAAGCTGTGCGGCATCGTGCTGGTGGTGGTGGGTATCGTGTTGCTCAATCTTGCGGAAGCAGGCGCTTGAATGGGGGGACGCGCACAACCGGGCTTCGCATCGATGATCCCGACGGGCGTCCTCCACGTTGAATTTGAAAAACCGGTCCGCCGAGTGCTCAGCCGGCATCGCATAAAGGAATCCAAATGAACCATCTCGGACATTGTCTCTGCGGGACTGTGCGCTGGCGGCACGCGGGCGCTTTCGAGGGCATGACCCACTGTCATTGCAGCTTCTGCCGCAAGGCGCATGGCAGTGCCTACGCGACCTACGTGATCGGTGCGCGCGAGGATTTCCGGTGGGAGGCCGGTGAGGAGGCCATCACGCGACGGGAATCCTCGGCAGGGTTCATCCGATCCTTCTGCCAGCACTGCGGCTCTGTGCTGCCCAATCCGCATTTCGATGAAATCGTGGCGGCACCTGCCGCCGGTTTCGAGGGTGATCTCGGGGTTCGTCCATCCGCGCACATCTTTGCGCGCTGGAAGGCGCCATGGTTTCCGATCACCGATGCGCTACCCCGGCACGACAACTATCCCGGTGAGACAGCGCCTGCCGTGCCGCATCAGCGTCCGGCCCCCTCAGAGGACGGTCTGCTCCGGGGCAGCTGCCTGTGTGGTGTCATCGGCTTTGAGGTGAGCGAACCCTTCAAGGTCATCCAGCACTGCCATTGCACGCGCTGCCAGCGTGGCCGGGCGGCAGCCTTCGCCACCAACGGGTTCACGAGTCCTGCCGGGGTTCGCTTTACCCGGGGTGAGGAAAACCTGCGAGTTTATCGACACCTCGAAGCGCGCTACTTCGCACAGGTGTTCTGTGTGACCTGCGGCAGCAAGATGCCCCGGCATTGCCCGGAGCGCCAGATTGCCATCGTGCCCTTTGGTGCGCTGGACGACGACGCCAGCCGCCCGGCGGAGCGCCACGTGTTCGCCGCCAACAAGGCGCCGTGGGACGAAATTACCGACCAGCTCCCCTGCTTCGCCGCCATGCCGGGCTGAAATGGGCCAACTGTCACCTTCAATTGGCCGTTGAAGGGGCTGCCAACGCTAAAGCCGTGCGGATGGGACGCCGCTAAATAAAACATGCATCTGTACCTGCACATCGGCACGGCCAAGACCGGCACCACCACACTCCAGCATTTCCTGTACACCAATCGGGCGCAGCTTGCTGCGCAGGGTGTAGCCCTGCTGGACAGCGCGGGCGCACCGAACGCCCGGGTGCTGGCCGCCTTCGCGCAGCCCGCAGAGGACTTCGATCACTACTTTCTCAGCCGGGGCATCACCGATGTGGCCGGAAAGAAGCGGCATTTCGCTGACTTTCCGGCGCGCTTGAAAGCCGAGCTGGCGCACCTGCCCCAGGGTACACGCGCGGTGCTGGCCAGCAGTGAGCACCTCCACGCGCGCCTGTGTGACGACGCCTCCCTGCAACGCTTGCGCGATCTGCTGCTGCAGGTTGGCATCACCCGCATCACCATGATCTGTTATTTCCGCGAGCAATCGGCCCAAGCCCTGAGTCGTTACTCCACGCGCCTGATGGCAGGTGCGGTGGAGACACTCGACGACCTGCTTCGGGAATACACGGAGGATTCTCCCCTGTGGAATTACCACTTGGCATGCAACCGCTGGGCAAAGGTGTTCGGCTACGAGAATCTCAGGGCACGGGCTTTCCTGCCGGCGCTATTTCACGATGGCGATCTGCGGCGTGACTTTCTTGCACAGTTGCCGGAGATTACGCGCCCCGAGCTTTTGGATTACTCGCAGGAGGCACAGAACAGGAGCTTGGGACATGTCGGTCAGGCCTTGGCGCTCACCCTCAACCGAACATTCCCGCGGTATACGGCGGAAGGTCGCAACAACGACTTGCGCAGCCGCCTGTATCGGGTGATCGCCGACTCCCCGCTCGGGCGCCGCGGGGTGACCCCGTTCCCACAGGCGCCCGCGATCCATGCCCGGTTTGCAGACTCCAATGCGGCCCTCGGTCGGGACTTCCTGGGTCTCGGCGGAAGCCCTTTCGCGCCGCCCGCACCACCCGTCGCTGGCTCTGCCTACCCCGGCGCCCTGAGCGAGGAGGAGCAGGCGCTCATCAGCGAGGCACAAGCCCTTTTCGCGGAAACCTGCGCCGTCGCGGCAGGAACACCCGACGTGGACTCCGCGCGTGCGCGGGCCTTGCGTGAGCTTGCCGAGCGCACCGCCCGGGCAATGCCGAAAGCGCAGACAAGGGGAGGGGATACTTCAAGCAGCGCGGGACGTTGGAGCAGCTTGCGTCGCTTGCTGGGACGCAGATAAACCCGGGCTGGTGCCAGCCCCTGCCTTTGATATCGGTGTTGGCAATCCGGTGACAGTCACCGCATTCACTGAAACAGGGTAACTGTCACCGATTTGGCTGACTATCCAGCCTGCGCGCGAGTCAGAACGTCGCCGCAAGCTCGTGGGCCCGGGCCGTGGCTTCGGCTGTTGCCTTGGCGGTGGCCTCCAGTCCGTAGAGAGTGCCCGCTACCGTGATGCGGGTGACGTCAGTAATCCCGACGAAGCCCAGCCAGCCTTCGAAAGGGGGCCGCAGGAGATCGTAACCCTCGGCGCCACTGCCGGCCTCGTAAACCCCACCACTGGAATACACCACCGCCGCCTTGCCCTTCACCAGACCGCTGTAGCTGCCTGTGGCCGGGTCGAAACTCCAGGCGAGACCCGGCTGGGTGATCACGTCGATGTAGTGCTTGAGCATGTAGGGCATGCCGAAATTCCACATCGGCATGCTGAACAGGTATTTGTCCGCGGCATTGAAGCGCTGGAACAGGCGTTCCACCTCCGCCCACGCGGCGCGCTCGGCCACGCTGGGGTTTTCGCCATGCATGATGGCGTATTTCGCATTCAGCATGTCGCCATCGAAGCGCGGCAGGGGTTCCTTCCAGAGGTCCAGGCGGTCAATGCGATCCCCGGGGTGGGACTTCTGGTATGCCGCGAGGAATTCCTCGGCAACCTTGATCGAGTGCGAGCGCTGCTTGCGCGGAGAGGCTTCGACATACAACAGGGTGGACATCACTGGGCTCCTTGGTTTTTGAACCACCGCGGCGTGCCCGCGTGGTGAGCCCGATTATGGTGACTCCGCCGAAGACGCGGCAAGCGCAGAGCGTTCTGCAGTGCCGCAAAAACGCCCCAAAAACGCGCACCTGTCCACCCAAGATCCACGCGTACATCGGGGTGCTGCATGCAGCGGATATTTTGTGACGCAGTTCACATTTTCGGCGCCACTCGCGGTGGATATCACAAATGAATCTGTCTACCGTAACGCCCAACAAGGAGTGTTAACAATTCTTTACTTTTCCGGAGGACCCGGAAGCTAGCCCCCCTGCCAACACGCCTCCGGCGCTGGCGGGGAAACAGACCAACCCATGGTGCCGTACTCACCCCAAGGGGCTCGCCTGAGAAGCCTCGTAAGGCACCAGCCATCACGCAACATCCTCATCCGGGAGGTCGCGCGATGTCATCGACCACGCCAACGCTGGACACGGAGCGCTCCGCATGAAACTCATCAAGACCGACCTGCAGTACCTCTGGGAACAGGTCACCCTACCCGGTAATCGCGGCCTCAACGCCCTCGACAATCGCGGCATTCGCGACGTGCAGGGCGTGGGCAACAACTGGTTCAACCCCTATTTCGGCGCGGCCGACCAGTTGTTCCCCAGACTCACCACCGCAAGCTGGACGAGCGCCGAGGGCAGCTTCGTCTTCACGCAGACGGGTCCGGTCTTCGATTTCACGCCGGTGAGCTACCAGCAACGCAATATCAATCTCACGGACAGCTCCCCTCGCATCATCAGCAACCTGCTGTCCGACCAGGAAGGCCTGCGGCCCATCGATGTCCTCGATGATCCGTCCACCACCCCCGAGGGTCGCCTCTCGCCCCTGACGCTCGCCACCAACCCGCTGCCCTACAGCTCCTTCATGACGCTGTTCGGGCAGTTCTTCGACCACGGCCTCGACCTGGTGCACAAGGGCGTGGACGGCATGGTGATGGTGCCCTTGCTCCCCGGTGACGATCTTTATGTGGAAGGCGGGCACAGCAATTTCATGCTGGCATCCCGTACCAACACCATCAACGTGACCGTGGGCATAGGCACGACCAATGCACTGCTGACCGAGCTCGGCATCAGCGAGTCCGTGAGCTGGCAGGCCGTCACCGGCGCAGGAGCGCTGACCGATGATTCCAACGGCGGCACGCTGGTGCTCAACAACGAGATCATCATCATCAACAATGGTGATGACCAGCAGGCCATCATCGACGCCATCAATGAGGTGGCGACCACCACCGGGGTGACCGCCTCGCTCAATGCACAGGGCAGGCTGGTGCTCACGCCGGCCAGCGGCGAAAGCACCAACACCATCTCGCCTTTCATAGACCTGAGCCAGTCCTATGGTTCGGTGTCCAGCCACACGGTGTTCCTGCGCGAATACGATCTGAGTGGCAAGGTCACCGGCCGGCTGGTCAGTGGTGACAACCGCATCGTTGACGGTCACCCCGATGGCATGGCGACCTGGGCCGACATCAAGGCCAATGCCGCACATATCGGCCTGACCCTGCACGACTACAACGTGGAAGACGTGCCCCTGGTGCGCGTGAATGCGGACGGCAGCACCTGGTTTGACGCGGCGGGCAATGCCCGTTTCGTAGCCCTGAATATCACCACCGGCGCCATCGTCTACGTCCAGGACACGAACAAGACGACGCTGGCAGCGAACAATCTGGTGCTCGCGACGACCGGCCATGCCTTCCTCGATGACATCGCGCATGGCGTGATGAACGGCCTCAACGCGGCGGGTGATCTGAGCGGCGCCAATGCCGCGCTGCTCAATGCGCATTTCGTCGCAGGCGACGGCCGCACCAACGAAAACATCGGCCTCACGGCCATCCACGACATTTTCCACGCCGAACACAACCGGGTCGTGGAAGATATCAAGGGCTTCTTCCGGAAGGACATCCTCGGCAACTACATCCTGGACGCCAACGGGAATTACCTGGACGAAGACGGCAACGCATGGACCGGTGAACGGCTTTTCCAGGCCGCCAAGCTGGTGACGGAGATGGAGTACCAGCATCTGGTGTTCGGTGAGTTCGTCCGCAAGCTGAGCCCGAACATCAACCTCTTTGCCGGCTACGACCTGACGATCGACCCCGCCATCACGGCCGAGTTTGCACACGCCGTGTATCGCTTCGGTCACTCCATGCTAACGGAAACCGTCGGCCTGCAGCAGTTCGACGCCAATGGCGTGGCCATCGCGGAACCTACCGTCAACACCACGGCCGCGTCGCTGACCACCACGGCCGGCTCCGCCAAGGTTGTGCTGACGCTGGCCGGCCATGGACTGGTGACCGGCAACTACATCAAGCTCGCGGGCGTGGCTGGCTTCAATGGCCTGGGCAGCGATGCGCTCAATGGTGAATTCAAGGTCCGGGTCATCGATGCCAACATCGTCGAGATCACGACCCGGGAAGCGGCTACCGCCACCTCGACCGGCAACGGCGGCGACAGCATCGTCGTCACGCTGAATGACGATCTGGGCCTGATCGAGGCCTTCCTCAACCCGCTGGCCTACACCGCGAGCACCGCGGGCGAGATCGGAATCGGGATGTCATCGCAGGTGGGCAACGCGATCGATCCCTGGGTTACGGACGCCCTGCGCAACAACCTTGTGGGCCTGCCCCTCGATCTCGCCACCCTCAACATCGTGCGTGGGCGCGACAGTGGTGTCGGCACTCTCAACCAGGTGCGAGCCGAACTCTTCGCGACCACCGGTATCCTCAACCTCAAGCCCTATGAGAGCTGGGATGAGTTCGGCATGCACCTGCTGCACCCGGAATCCATCCGCAATTTCATCATGGCCTATGCGCGGGACGAGATTCTCACCCGCTTTGGCGACATCGATGGTGCCACCGGCGGGCGGCAGGCGGCATCGCTTCCACAGTGGGACACCCTGCAGCGCACCGACCCCACGGCCTATGCCCAGGCCCTCGCGGATGCCGCGCTGGCGGCCATCGACGATACCGACTTCATGCTGGGATCCGTGGGTCTCAACGATATCGACCTATGGATCGGCGGGCTGGCGGAGGCCAAGGTGCCGGGCGGAATGCTGGGTTCCACTTTCGATTTCATTTTTGCCGCGCAGATGATCAAGCTGCAGAACGGCGACCGCTTCTACTACCTCGATCGCCTCGTCGGCACCAACATCCTGGCTGAAATAGAGGCCCAGCTGTTCTCCGACATCGTGATGCGCAACACCGGGGTCAAGCACCTCTACAAGGACATCTTCTCGGTGGCCGACAGCTACGTCGAGCTGTCGCAGAACACCATCCTGAAAGCTACCTTCACCGCGCTCCAGATGACGACCACGTCCACGACCGATGCCTATGGCGTGACGCGCAACATCGGCACGGCCGGCAAGGTCGGGGACTGGTACTACGGCAATCCCGGCGACTACCTCGATGCACGTGGGGTGTGGAACCCCAATGGTCGCGGCAATGCCAGTGAAATGCTGGGAGGCACAGCGGGCAACGACCGCATCAATGGTCTGGGCGGCAATGACTCCATCTACGGTGATGAAGGCACTGACACCATTGAAGGCGGAATGGGAGCCGACTTCCTGCACGGGGGTGATGGAAACGACGTTATCACGGATTCCGAAGGCACGGATTTCCTGTGGGGTGATGGCGGGGACGATCAGCTCAATGCCGGCAATGAGGCCGATCAGGTGTTCGGCGGCGCGGGTAACGATGTGATGCGCGGCGGTCTGGGCCTGGATGCAATGGAGGGCCAGGACGGCGATGACATCATGTATGGGGACAATGGCACTGTCATCAACGGCGTGATGGATGCCACCGGTGATGCAGACATCATGGGCGGCGGCGATGGTAACGACACGCTTTACGGCGGCGGCGGCACCGATCTCCTCGATGGTGGTGAGGGCAACGACGTGCTGATTGGCGGCATCGGCGCCGATGCCATGGCCGGCGTGGAAGGTGATGACCGCTTCGTCATGGATGTCTCCGACATCGGTTACAACCATGCCATGGATGGCGGACTCGGTTTCGATGTCGTCGATTACTCCGCCAGCATGGGCGCAGGCACGGGCACCGGAAACAATCGCATTGGGAACAACATCAACTTGAGCAATGTCGGGCCGGCTGTGATCCCGGTGGGTGTCAATCCGCTGGATACCTTCCTGTCCGTCGAGGGTGCGATCGGCTCGCAGTACAACGACATCCTCACCGGGGGCGCCGCGGTGCAGACCGATGAGCTCGGCAACCCGATCCCGCTGCGGGATGCGAATGGCAACATCGTGCCCGTGATTGACCCGCTGACCGGAGACCCTGTGCTGGATCCCATCACGGGCGCCGTGGTGTTCCAGACGATCCCGATGAACTGGTATCTCGACGGGCAGGCCGGCAACGACACCCTGACTGGTGATCTCGGCAATGACACGCTGGTCGGCGGGCTGGGCACCGATCGCCTGACCGGCGGTCTCGGCAACGATACCTATGTCACCGAGCTCACCAATGCCGGCGGTATCCGCGACAACATCGTGGAAACCAGCGTGATCGCCACCGAGCGGGATACGCTGAAGCTGGTGGGCGCCTCCACCAATACCGGTGCGGTGACTTTCACGCTCGCCGCCACCTTGGAAAATCTCGACGCCAGCGCCACGGGCCTGAGTCGACTCAATCTCACCGGCAACGGGGCAGCCAACCTCATCGTTGGCAATGACTGGGGTAATGTGATCACCGGAGGCGTCGGTCGCGATGCCCTGCGTGGCATGGGCGGCGACGATCGCATCGTCATGGATGGCAACGACAACGGCACGGGGCATGCGCTGGATGGCGGCACGGGTTTCGACATCGCCGACTACTCCAACGCCGCCAATGCCATCAACATCAATCTGGGCAACTGGGGGCCGGTAATAGCCCCCCCCACCAACAACGCCGCAGACATCTACCTGTCGATCGAAGGCGTCTACGGCACCGTGAACAGCGACATCATCCGCGTCGGCAATGCCGTGCAGCGCGACGCGGATGGCCAGCCGATACCCTACTTCGACGCGGACGGCAATCCGATTCAAGCCACGGATCCCGTGACCGGCGAACCGCTGTATGACCCCATCAGTGGCCTGCCAATCTACGCCGGTATTCCGATCAACGCGCTCCTCGAAGGGCGCGGCGGGTCAGACCAGCTGTTCGGGGGCGACGGCCATGACACCTTGGACGGTGGCACGGGCACCGATACGCTCACCGGTGGCCTCGGCAACGACATCTACATCGTCGACATCACCACCGTGGGCACCTTGCAGGATATGGTGAGCGAAACGAGCACCGCAGCGGGTGAAATCGACACTCTGCGGTTGCGTGGGACTTCCACTAACACCACGCCGCTCACCCTGGCGCCCATCGCCAATATCGAAAATCTGGATGCCAGCGGCACCGGTGCCAGCCTTCTCAACCTGACCGGAAACGACATCCACAACCAGTTGATCGGCAACACGGCAGCGAACACGCTGACCGGCGGTCTCGGCAACGACACCCTTGACGGTGGTGCGGGTGTCGACACCCTGGAGGGCGGGGAGGGCAGTGATACCTATGTGGTCGATCTGACCGCTGCAGGCGCGCTGCAGGACACGGTGGTGGAGACCGGCGCCACGCCGGGTGACTTTGATACCCTCAGGGTGCGCGGTGCCTCCACCAACACCACGCCGGTGACCCTTACGCTCGCTGCCGGCCTCGAAGGGCTGGACGCCAGCACTTCCGGAACGAGTCGTCTGCACCTGCAGGGGAATTCACAAGACAACCTCCTGGTTGGCAATGCCTTCGGCAACACTTTGACCGGCGGGCTGGGCAACGATGCCATGCAGGGCTTGGGCGGTGATGATCGCTTCATCATGGATGCCAGTGACACCGGCGAAGGCCATGCCCTCGATGGCGGCCTCGGTTTTGACACGGTGGATTACTCGGCCGTCATCGCCAAGGACGGTATCAATGGCGTGGTGGTGAATCTCGGCAACGCCGGCCCGGCCACGGTACCCGCCGCGCTCGCGGCGGACACCTTCCTGTCGGTGGAGGCGGTCATCGGGTCCGCTTTCGCGGATGTCATCGTGGTGGGAGGTGCGGCCCAACGGGATGAGGCCGGCAATCCGCTGCTCACGACGGACATCAACAACAATCCGGTACCCCTGGTGATCAACGCCGTGCTGGAAGGGCGCGGCGGGGCGGACTATCTCTACGGCGACGCCGGACATGACACCCTCGATGGCGGCACCGGTGCAGACGTGCTGGTGGGCGGGGACGGCAACGATATCTATCTTGTGGACATGGACGCCAACGGCCTGGTCGAAGACATGATGATCGAGACCGGCACGGTGGCAGGCGGCATCGACACCATCCGCTTGCGTGGCAGTGCCACGCTGGGCACGGCGGCCACCTTCAGCCTGAGCACATCCCTCTCGGGGCTCAATGCGCCCGCGAATCTCGACCCCAACATCGAGAACCTCGATGCCAGCGGCACCGGCAACACCCTGATGAATTTCGAGGGCAATGCCCACAACAATCATCTGGTCGGCAACGCCGCCGTGAATACCCTCACCGGAGGAGGCGGCCACGACACTCTGGATGGCAGCGGCGGGGCGGACGTACTCGTCGGCGGCGAAGGCAACGATCTCTATCTGGTGGATCTCACGGCCGCCGGGTTGCTGCAGGACACCGTGGTGGAAGACAGCACCACGCCCACCGAAGTGGACACCATCCAGCTCCGTGGCACGTCCACCAACACAACGGCCACCACCCTCACGCTTGCAGGCAATGTCGAAAACCTCGATGCCTCCGGTACCGGCAGCAGCCTGCTCAATCTCTACGGCAATGCCGCGGCCAATACCATCAAGGGTAACGCTGCAGCGAATGTGATCGCGGGCGCTGGCGGAGCGGATTCCCTGGACGGCGCGAATGGCGCGGATATCTACCTCATCGAGACCGCAGGGAACCACGTCGTCGGTGAAGTGATCGCCGACACCGGAGCAACTGGCACGGACGAGATCCGCTTTGCCGCCACGGCCCCCGAATCGCTGGTCCTGCGCGCCGGCATCACCGGCATCGAGGTGGTAAACATCGGCACGGGCACGGCCGCGGCCGTGGTCGCAACAGCCACCACCGCGCTGGATGTGGATGCCAGCGCTGTGGCCTCCGCACTCACCATCAACGGCAATGCCGGCGTGAACACCCTGGTGGGTACGGCGGGCAATGACACGCTGAACGGCAATGCCGGGGATGACGTGCTCGATGGTGGCGCCGGTGTCGATCGCCTGATCGGCGGCATAGGCAACGATACCTATATCGTGGAGCTGGCCAATGCGGGCACCCTCATCGACACAATCTCGGAGACCAGCACGGTCGTCACCGAGATTGATACGGTCAGGCTGCGTGGCACCTCCACCAACCTGTCGACCGTCACGCTGACGGCGGGCACCAACCTCGAGAATCTCGATGCCTCGGCGACCGGCCAGAGCAAGCTCAATCTGACGGGTACCACCGCCAACAACGTGCTCATCGGCAATGCCGCTTCCAATGTGCTTACCGGCGATGCCGGCAACGACACCCTGGACGGCGGCGCAGGCGACGACTCGCTGGTCGGCGGCACGGGCAACGATGTGTACCACATCGACAGCGCAAACGATGTGGTGGTGGAAGGCGTGGGCGCGGGCGTGGATACGGTGGTGGTCACCGCCAACAGCTACTCGTTGGCGACGAGTGCCAACCTGGAGAACATCGCCTACAACGGTGCGGGCAACTTCACCGGCACAGGCAACGCCCTGGTGAACATCCTGACCGGTGGTGCCGGCCATGACAGCCTTGATGGCGGCACCGGCGCTGACACCCTGATTGGTGGTGCCGGCAACGACACCTACACGATCGACAACGTCGGTGACGTGATTACAGAAGCCGCCAGCGAAGGCACGGACACGGTGCTGGTGGCCGCCAGCAGCTACACGCTGGGCGCCAACCTGGAAAACCTCATCTATACCGGCAGTGGCAGCTTCAGCGGAACCGGCAACGCCGGCGACAACCGCATCACCGGCGGCGTGAGTGACGACACCCTGAGCGGTGGACTCGGCAACGATAGCCTCATCGGCGGTGCCGGCAATGACACCTATGTCATCGCGAGCGCGTCCGATGTGGTGGTGGAGTCCGCGAACAGCGGTACGGATACCGTCCGGACCGCACTGGGGAGCTACACCCTGCAGACTGGTGCGAGCCTCGAAATCCTCACCTACACCGGATCTGGCAGTTTCTCCGGCACGGGAAACGAACTGGACAACACGGTCAACGGCGGCATCGGCAGCGACACGCTCGACGGCGGTGCCGGCAATGACACCCTGGTGGGCGGCATCGGCAACGATGTCTATGTGGTGGACGCGGCAGGTGATGTGGTGACGGAGGGCGCGGGCGCGGGCACGGACACTGTGCAGACCACGCTTGCGAGCTACACCCTGTCAGCTGCCAATGTGGAGAATCTCACTTACACGGGTGCCGCGAACTTCTCCGGCACGGGCAATGCGTCGGTAAATATCATCACGGGCGGTGCGGGCAATGACACGCTCGATGGTGGCAGCGGTGCGGACACCCTCATCGGCGGTGCCGGCAACGATACCTACCTCGCGGACAACAGCGGGGATGTCGTCACCGAATCACTGGGTGGTGGTACGGATGTCGTACGCGCCAGCAGTGGCAGCTACACCCTGGGCGCGAACATCGAGGATCTGGTGTACACGGGCGCCGGCGCATTCGCCGGTACCGGCAATGCATCCGCCAACAGCCTGAGCGGCGGCGCTGGAGACGACATCCTCGATGGCAGCACCGGTGATGACGTCCTCACCGGCGGGCTGGGCAATGACACCTACGTCATCGACAGCCTGGGTGATGCCATCAACGAGTCGGCAGGTGGTGGCACGGATACCCTGCGCACCTCGCTCACCAATTTCGATCTCACGACCGTCAGCCAGATAGAGAATCTCGCCTATACGGGAGCCGCCGCCTTCACTGGCATGGGCGACGCGGGCGCCAACACGCTGACCGGCGGCACGGGCGCCGACACGCTCTCCGGTGGACTCGGCAATGACCGTCTGGAAGGCGGCACGGGCAGCGACACCGCGGTGTTCACCGGCAATTTTGCCGACTACACCATCGCCTATGACTTCGTCACAGGCCTCTTCTCCGTGGTGGACGGGGTTTCCGCGCGCGACGGCTCCGATACGGTGACCGGCGTGGAGAACTTCCGCTTTGCGGATGTCAGCAAGACCTCCGGCGACCTCATCGGCACCAACATCGTGCTCGGCACGGCCAATGCCGAAACCCTCAACGGCATCGAGGGTCCCGACTGGATCCAGGCGTTTGCCGGCAATGACACGCTGAATGGCGCGGGCGGGGACGACACCCTCGATGGCGGCACGGGCGGTGACGCCATGGCCGGCGGTGCGGGCAACGACCTCTACCTCGTCGACAGCGCAAGCGACACGGTCACGGAGGCGGCAGCGTCGGGTACGGACACCATCCACACCACGCTGACCTCCCTCACGGTGGTCAACAACGTCGAGAATCTGGTGTTCACGGGTGTCGGCAACTTCACCGGCACCGGCAACGCACTCGACAACACCCTCACGGGCGGCTCGGGAGCGGATACCCTGAGTGGTGGCACCGGGGCGGACTCCATGATTGGTGGCCTAGGTAACGACCTCTATGTGGTGGACAGCGCCGGTGATGTGGTGGCGGAAAACTCCGGTGAGGGAACGGACACGATCCAGACTTCGCTCACCAGCCTCACCCTTGGCGAAACCTCGAACGTGGAGAACCTGGGGTACACGGGCACCAATGCCTTCACCGGCACCGGCAACAGCGCGGATAACACCCTCACCGGCAACACCGGCAATGACACCCTGGATGGCGGTGCCGGGAACGACTCGCTCGTCGGCAATGCCGGCAACGACGTCTACGTGGTGGACAGTGCGGGCGATGTAGTGACGGAGGTGGCCAATGCGGGCACGGATACCGTGCGCACGACCCTGGCCAGCTACACCCTGAGCACCAATGTCGAGCATCTCACCTATACCGGCGCGGGTGACTTCACGGGCATTGGCAACACGCTCGCGAACACGCTCACCGGCAGCAGCGGCAATGACTCGCTGGATGGCGGTACGGGTGCCGACGTCATGGTGGGTGGCGCGGGTAATGATCTCTACGTGGTGGATAACGCTGATGATGTGGTCACGGAAGTGGGCAGTGCGGGCACGGACATCGTGCAGACCGCCCTCGCCAGCCTCACCCTGGCCAACAACGTCGAACATCTCGTCTATACCGGGGCAGCCAACTTTGCGGGCACTGGCAATACGCTCGACAACTTCCTGCAGGGCGGCGCCGGTGCGGACACCCTGAGCGGTGGCGCGGGCAGTGACACCCTGCAGGGAGGCCTGGGGGCTGACACCTATGTGGTGGATGCGGCGACGGATCTCATCCTGGAGAACGCGAACGAAGGTAGTGACACGGTGCAGACCACCCTCACCGCCTACACCCTGGGAGAGACCAGCAACCTGGAGCATCTCGTCTACACGGGTAGCGCCACGTTCTCCGGCACGGGCAACAGTGCAGCCAACAGTCTCACGGGCGGCACGGGCAGCGATACGCTCACCGGCAGCGGTGGGAACGACGTGCTGAACGGCGGTGCTGGCACGGCCGACGCGGTGGTGTATGCGGGTAACTTCGCGCAGTACACCGTGGTTTACGACCCGGGCACGGACGCTTTCACGGTCACCGACAACGTGGGTGGGCGCAACGGGGTGGACACAGTGACCGGCATGGAGACCTTCGTCTTTGCGGACACCACCCGCACGGCGGCAGAGCTCATCGGCATCAACCCGATCACCGGTAGCAACAATGGCGAGACCATCAACGGCACCACCGCCAATGACTACATCCAGGGCCTGGGCGGCAATGACACGCTCAATGGCAACAATGGAGACGACACGCTGGATGGTGGTGCAGGGACAGATGCCCTGGTCGGTGGCGCCGGGAATGACTTCTACCTGATTGATCTCACGACGGCAGGCGCCTTGCAGGACACGGTTACGGAAGCTGCCAATGCGGGCATTGATACGATTCGCCTGCGTGGCAGCTCCACCAACACCACGGCCGTGACCCTGACGGTGAACGCCAATGTGGAGGTGTTTGATGCCAGCCAGACGGGCCTGAGCATGCTCAATTTCACGGCCAACGCGCTTGGCAATGTGATCCACGGCAATGAGGCCTTCAACGTCATCACCGGCGCAGGTGGCGCCGACACCATGGACGGCAAGGGCAATACCGATATCTACATCATCGGCAATCCCGCCGACCATGTGGTGGGTGAGGCCATTGCGGACACCGGCACCACCGGCACGGACGAAATCCGCTTCACGAGCACAACCAATGGGCAGACCCTGGTCTTGAGCAGTGCCATCTCCGGCATCGAGCAGGTGGTGATTGGCACCGGTACGGGCGTTTCGGCCACGACCACCGGCACTGCGACCGTGCACGTGAACGCCGCTGCGGTGCTGCAAGGCCTGCTGATCGTAGGCAATGAAGGAAACAACACCCTCACGGGCTCAGCCTTCAATGACACCCTCAATGGCAATGCGGGGTCGGATATCTTGCAGGGTGGTGCCGGCAACGACACCTACCTGGTGGACAGCAACGGTGATGTGGTGAGCGAGGCGACCGCTAACAGCGGCGGCATCGACTCCGTCTACTCTTCGGTCACGTTCTCGCTGAACACCACCAATGCGGCGGCAGTGGAAAACCTCTACTTCACCGGCACCAGCAACCGCAACGGCACGGGGAACGCGCTGGACAACACCCTGGTGGGCAACAGCGGCAACAATTCCCTGAATGGCAACTCGGGGAATGATGTCATCGATGGCGGAGCGGGGACGGACGTGCTCATTGGAGGTATCGGCAATGACACTCTGACCGGTGGCACCGGCACGGATTTCTTCCTGTTCGACTCGCAGCCCTCGGTGAGTAACGTGGATGTGATCACGGACTTCAACGTGGCGGATGACACCATTCGCATGGAGAACGCCGTCTATACCCTGCTCACCAATACCGGCACCCTGGCTACCGGCAACTTCCGGGCCAGTGCCACGGGGACTGCAGCCGATGGCAACGACTACATCCTCTACAACACCACCACCGGCGCGTTGTTCTACGATGCGGATGGCAGTGGTGCGGGAGCAGCAGTGCAGTTTGCGGTGGTGCAGGGAACGCCCGCTTTGACTGCTGCGGATTTCGTGGTGGTGTAGCGAGGCGGCCGGGGGCCTTCACCGCATTCGGTCCGGGGCCAGAGACTCACCCCGGTGCCGATGCCCTCCACCGGAGCCTCGGCCAGATGCTCAGCGCCGGCGTGAAGGAATCACGCAGCGATGGGCAGGATGATTGGCGGGCAGGCGTGTCTGGCCGGCGCCGAAGTAGTGCTCGCGCAAGGTATTGCCTTCGTAGGCGCTGCGCAGGCGCCCGCGTCGCTGCAGCTCCGGCACCACCAGCTCCACGAAATCCCGGAAGCCCGAAGGCTGGGTGATGGGCACGAGATTGAAGCCGTCCACATCGCCCTCTTCCATCCACGTTTCCAGGGCATCGGCGACCGTCTGCGGGCTGCCGATGATCTTCGGCATGATGCTGCCCACCGACATGTATTCACCGATATCGCGCATGGTCCAGGCGCGCCCGGGGTCGGCAGCCTTGAAGTAACCCAGGAGGCCCTGGATGGCATTGGACTCGAACTGATCCAGCGGCTTCTCCGCGGAAACCTGCGACACATCCACCCCCGCCCAGCCACTGAACAGGGCGAGCGCGCCTTCGGGGCTGGCGTGGCGCCGGCAGGTCTCGAACTTCATCCGTGCCTCTTCATCCGTAGGGGCCACCACCACCGTCACCCCTTGGCAAATTCGGACATCCTCGGCCCGACGGCCCGCCTCGAGCGCTGCCTTGCGCAGGGCCGCGGCGCCCTTCGCGCAACTCTCCAGGTTGGGATGCACACTGAAGATGGCCTCTGCATGCCTGGCCGCGAAGCGCGTGCCGCGCCCGGACTGCCCGGCCTGGAAGATCATGGGCGTGCGTTGGGGGGACGGTTCGCACATGTGCGGGCCCGGCACCTGGAACCAGGTCCCGCGGTGACCGATGTCATGTACCTTGGCGGGATCGGTGAACACATCACCCATGGCATCCCGTCGCACCGCATCTTCGTCCCATGAGTGCTCCCAGAGCTTGTAGACCACATCCATGTATTCATCCGCGCGGTCGTAGCGCGCATCGTGATCCAGATCCTCCTCGATGCTGAAGTTGGCATTGGCATCCGCGAGGTAGGACGTGACCACATTCCAGCCCACCCGACCCCGGGTGAGGTGATCCAGCGTGGAGAAGAGCTTGGCTGTCTGGTAGGGCGCGAAGTAGGTCGTGCTGTAGGTGCAGGCAAAGCCCAGATGCCGCGTGACCGCCGCCATGGCCGGGATGATGACCGTGGGATCATTGCTCGGAAACTGCACGGCATGGCGCACGGCAGTGTCGCGCGAATCCCGGTACACGCTGTAGGTGCCATGCACATCCGCGAGGAACAGGCTGTCGAAGCAGCCGCGTTCGAGCAGCTTCGCAAGCTCCATCCAGTAATGGATGTCGCGATAGCCCCGCTGTGTGCCATCCAGTGGGTGTTTCCACATCCCTTCCGAATGGTGGTTGATGCAGCACTGGGTGAATCCGTTGAGATGCATCTGTTTGATCATGGCTCTCCCGCTCCGCTCAACACTTGCCAGAGACCCATCTTGGGGCAACCATTCGGAGATGCCTACCCCTACTGTCTCCGCGCTGACCATGCCCGTGCTGGTGCTGGCGAGCCTGCTCGCCTTTGCCGCCAATTCGGTATTGTGTCGTCTTGCCCTCGCGCCCGGACTCATCGATCCCGTGTCTTTCACCACTCTGCGCATCGCAAGCGGTGCTGTGGTGCTGCTCGGTGTGCTGGTGCTGCGGGGCGCTTTCAATGTGCCGGATTTTCGGCCAGCTTCATCGTTCGCCTTGTTCCTCTACGCCATCGCGTTCTCCGTGGCCTATGTCACCTTGCCTGCCGCAAGCGGCGCCCTGCTGCTCTTTGGCTCGGTGCAGATCACCATGATCGGCGCCGGTCTCATCAAGGGCGAACGACCGTCGATCCAAACCTGGCTTGGTATCCTGCTGGCCGTGGGTGGGCTCGTCTGGTTGTTGGCGCCGGGAGTCCAGGCCGTGCCCTTGCTCCCGGCAGGCGCGATGATGCTCTCGGGAATGGCTTGGGCGTGTTATTCGCTGCTGGGGGCACGCCGGGGTGATCCGGTGCTGGCCACTGCATGGAACTTCGTCGGCGCAGTGCCCTTTGCGTGTGCGGCAAGCCTCATGGCCCGCTCTCAATTTCACGTGACTGCTGAGGGGGCGCTGTGGGCGGTCATCTCCGGCGGCCTCACTTCGGGCCTCGGCTATGTCGTCTGGTATCGAGTGCTCCCCGCACTGCCAACCACCACGGCGGCTGCCCTGCAGGTGTCCGTGCCGGTGCTGGCGGCACTGGCCGGTGTGCTGCTGTTGGGCGAACCCTTGGCGCCACGGCTGGTGCTGGCCGGTGTGGTGGTGCTGGGAGGAATTGCGCTGGTCGTGAGAGCGCGTGCGCGGGGTGGCTAGCGCGGCTTGTGCCGGCAAAGCGGCGAGGTGACGAAAGCCGTTGATGGCACCTGCCGCGTGAGCTGGTGGTCACGACATCAGCCGCGTCGACAGCCCCACGATGCAGTGCTTGCGGTCCGCCCCGGGAAAGAATGGATGACGCAGCGCAATATGATGCGGCGGATGCCGCCGACCCCATGACGGAAAGTCAAATCGGGAGTAAGTTTTCACGGCCAAGAAATTCCATGCGTGGTGATGTTCCCTGGAACGTGCTGTCACGCGAGGGTAGATAAAAACAGTGTAGGGGAGTGAACTCATGTCCAGTACTGCCTCCATTCCTGCCGTGCGTGACGACTGCAGGGAATTTGATGTCATCGTGATCGGCGCCGGTTTCAGCGGCATGTATGCCCTGCATACGCTGCGCGCGCAGGGCCTCAAGGTCCGCGTGTACGACGAAGGACTCAACGTCGGTGGCACCTGGAACTGGAACCGCTATCCGGGCGCCCGCGTCGATTTTCCGGTCGCTCCCTACTACTGCTATACGTTCAGTGATGAGCTCATGAACGAGTTCGACTGGCCGGAGCGCCAGCCCGATCAGGCGACCGTGCTTCGGTATCTCAATTTTGTCGCAGACCGCATGGATCTCAGACGAGACATAGAGCTTGGCACGCGAATCAACAGTGCGAGTTGGCACGAGGCCACCCAGCGCTGGCGGGTGGAAACCAGCAGGGGCACACAGCTGGAGGCGCAGTTCGTGGTCTGCGCCAGCGGTGCACTGTCGTCCGCCAACATGCCAAAAGTCCCCGGTATCGAGACCTTCGCCGGCGAGTGCTATCACACCGGACGCTGGCCGCAGGACAAGGATGTCGATTTTGCCGGCAAGCGCGTCGCCGTGCTCGGCACCGGCTCTTCCGGGGTGCAGTCCATCCCGATCATTGCGCGCCAGTGCAAACACCTTACTGTCCTGCAGCGTACGCCGCAGTACACGGTGCCGGCCGGGAATCGCCCGGTCGATCCTGCCTTCATCGCCGAGGCCCGGGCCACCTGGCCGGAAGTGAAGCGGCGCATGCGGGTCACGCCATTCGGCTCCCCCTTCATTGCGTCCACCACACGGGCCAAGGACCACACGCCCGAGCAGCGGCGTGAGGTGTATGAGAAGTTCTGGCAGGTCGGTGGTTTCAACATCGTCATCGACACCTACTGCGATCTCTTCACTGACGAATTCGCCAACGAGACCTTGTCCGAATTCATCCGTGAAAAGATCAGGGGTCTCGTCAAGAATCCGGAAATCGCGAAGAAACTCCTGCCGGATTACCTCGTGGGCACCAAGCGACAGATCCTTGATGAGGGGTATTACGAAACCTACAACCGCGACAACGTGACTCTGGTTGATCTGCGCGAGGATCCGATCGTGGAATTCCACGCCGGAGGCGTGCGCACACGCTCAGGGGACCATCCACTCGACATGCTGGTACTGGCCACGGGCTTTGATGCCATCACCGGTACCCTGCAGCGGCTCAATCCGCGCGGTCGTGGTGGTGTCACACTCAATGAGTGCTGGAAGGGTCGCTTCAGCTCCTACCTGGGCCTGACCATTCCCCACTTCCCCAATCTGTTCATGATTCACGGTCCGGAGTCGCCGGGTGTGCTGTTCAACATGCCATTGGGCGCCGAGATGGAGAGTGACTGGATCAGGGACTGCATCCTGCACATGCGGAGCAAGGGTCTGGGAGCTATCGAACCCATGCCTGGTGTGGATGTGGCGTGGGGCGAAGAGGTGGCGAGTTTCGCCCGCATGACCCTCTTTGAGAAGACCGATTCCTGGTACACGGGTGCGAACATTCCAGGCAAACACCGGCAATTCGCCGTCCATGTGGGAGGGCCGCAGTACTTCGCCAAGATTGCGGAAGTGGCCGCCTCAGGCTATGCGGGTTTCGCGCTGGAGCAGGAGAATACGGTTACCACTTCGGCAGCGTGACAATACTCACTCAATAGCCCGTCCCGCTGAGCGAAACCGTTCTCGCGGAGGCGCCGCCGGCGGCAGTCACCCGCAGGGAAGCGGACTTGCTGCCGGTGCTGGTGGGACGGAATACCACCGAGATGGAGCAGCTCCCACCGACAGCCACCTGCACGCCACAGGTATGAGTCTGGGCGAATTGACCGGGGTGCGAGCCGCCCAGGCTGATGCCGGTGAGAGGCAACAAGCCCTTGCCGGTGTTGGTCAGGCGCACGGTCTGGGCGCTGCTTGTGCTGTTACGCGCCACCCGACCGAAGGACAGCTTGCTCACGGAGAGCGTGAAGGCTGAGGTTACGCCGGTTCCGGCCAGCATTGCATTCTTCTTACCCGCATTGCTGCTGACTTCCAGTACGGCTGTCTTGTTGCCCGTGCTTGTGGGTTGAAAACCCGTGGTCACATTGCAGCTGTTGCCGGGAGCGAGTTCACCCACGCAGTGGTTGATGGCACTGAATTGGCTGGGATGGGTGCCAGACACGGTCACACCCGTGAGCGACAGGGGCGCAGTGCCGGTGCTGGTGATAGTGACGGACTGCGTGGGTGCCGGACTGTTCAGGGTTCCGTTTTCAAAATACACCTGCTGCGGCGTCAGGGCGAAAGCAGGCACCCCGGCGCTGGCCAGCACCACATCAGCAATCAGGGGCAGATGATCGGAAGCGTCCGCACAGGTTTGTGCAGGGAGCGGTGCGCCCGCCAAGGCGAGATTCCCCGCAAGGCCTTCATCCGCACAGTCGTACACCTGCGATGCCACGCCTCGGGCAGTAAGGGTGGCATTGGCGTACAGATAATCGATGCGGCGACCGGAGAAAGGCCGTGTGGCGTCGTTGCCGTCTGGTTGACGGGCCTCAATCAGCGCCGCGTGCTGCGCGAGAAAGGCAAAAGGATCGTTGACAAGGCCCGTGGCGCTGGCCATCAAGGAGCGGATATCCGCACCAATCACGAAAGTCGTGGGCAAACCCGTCGGGGCGGTGGTGAAAGTCGCCGGCGACAGGGCGCCGTCGCCAACATCGGCATTGACGTCCCCCATCAGCATCATGGGCGTGGTGACAGGAGTGCTGCCGGCCACCTGACCGATTCGCCAGGATTCTATCGCGCGCCGGAACTCATCCGAATTGGCGCCGCCCGATTTCCAGTGGGTGGTGATGAGGCGAAAGCTTTCCGCACTGCCTGCCACGCTGACGTCGGCCTGCAGGAGATAGCGCGTGAGATCGTCAGCCTGTCCGTCGAGTGCGAGCTCGGGTGAGGACCACTGCCGCAGCTGGAAGGGGTGTCGCGACAGAATTGCGCCGCGCAGGGCACCGTAGGGGCCCGACGCGGCGGCCATGCTGTAAGGGTAGCCGACTGCGCTGGCGAGGCTGCTGAGCGCGCCCACGTCCGTGTCGCTCGCCACTTCCTGCAGGGCCACGATATCCGCATCGAGACGGGCGAGCACCGCGGCCGCCGACGTGAATTCCAGGCTGCCGGGGGTGCCCACAGTCTGAATGTTCCAGGTCGCCACACGCAGTGTCTGGTCTGCAAGTGCAGACCATGAAACCAGCGCGGACATCAATGCGCATCCCAGTGCGCCCAACAGGCGCTTGCCGCGCTTCGTCATGATCGTTCCCTCTGCCAACCCCCGGAAGCCGCCAGCATAAACCGGCAGGCGAAGGATGCTCCACAGCGCTTTAATTGTTCTTAGTGTTATCGTTCTTAGTGTTATCCGCCGGCGAACACCAAGGGAAACAAAGTCAGGTGAGCATCACCGCGCGGCGTAGACTTCCTGCTCGAATGTCTTCAGGAAGGGCACCATCTTCGGATCAAAGAAGGGCAGCACCTGTGTGCCGATCATCACACTTAGATTGCTGGCGGGATCCAGCCAGTAATACACATTGGAAAGACCCGCCCAGGCCGCACTGCCCGCGGCGCGGCCACCCGGGATGTCCTTGCGATTGATGAGAAAGCTCAGGCCCCAGCCGCAGTCCTCGGGTGGAAAGAAGCAGGCATCATGCGAGAGGGCCGGGGCGACAGAGGCCACGTGTCCACAGGCCAGAGTGGGGCACTGGTCGCGGAGCATCTCCTTGACGGTGGCTTCCTGCAGCACGCGCTGGCCTTCAAGAATTCCGCCGTTGAGCAGCATGCGCATGAAGCGCAGATAGTCCTGCGCGGAGCCATAGAGCGCGCCGCCGCCCATCTCGAATTCGGGTTGTGCAGGCATGGCAAACGGCATGGGTGAGAGTTCGCCTTCCGGGCTACGGGCGTGGAAGCCGCTTACCCGAGCCTGCATCTGCTCACTCAACTGGAAACCCGTGCTGTGCATGGACAAGGGCTTGAACACATTCTCGGCCAGATAGGCGCCCAGGGTCTGGCCGCTCACCGCCTCCAGCATGAGGCCACCCCAGTCGATGCCGATGCCGTATTCCCAGCGTTCACCCGGGTCGAACAGCAGCGGTGCTGCCAACGCGCCCTTCGCGCAGCCGAGGATGCTCGGCATGCCGGTGGCCTCCATGTATTGCGCGATGGCTGCACTCGAGAATTCATAACCGAGACCGGAAGAATGGGTGAGCAGATGACGGAGCGTGATGGCGCGCTTCGGCGCGCGCAGCTGTGGCTTGCCATTGGCATCGAAGCCGGTCAGAACCTGGGTGTCCGCCAGCTGGGGCACGACCTCCGAGGCCGGCGTATCCAGCGGCAGCCGGCCCTGCTCCACAAGCTGCATCACGCCCGTGGTCGTAATGGCCTTGGTCATGGACGCCAGCCACACCACGGTGTCCGGTGTCATGGGCGTGCTCCCACCGAGCGTGCGGGCACCGAAGGCGCCTTCATACAAGGTGCCTTCGCGTGAGCCGATGGCACAGACCGCATTGGGCATGTCGCCATTGTCCACGGCGCGCGCAAGCAGGGTATCGAGTCGGGTTTTCAGGCTCATGGGATCTTCTCCGCGGGAAGTGATGAAGCGTCGCGGCCAAGCCGCGCGCGCGTGTACGGGGACTATAGGAGTGAGCGATATGACCGCGCAACCCGAGGGCATTGCCCGGCATGAAGCCGGTTCAGATGGCGCGCATCTCGCCAATGATTGCGGCCGTACAGCCCGCATCCTGCAAGGCCTTCAGGCAGCCGTGTGCTTCGTGAGCCGGCAGGGCGGCGAGCAGGCCGCCTGAAGTCTGGGGATCAAACAGGAGCGCGTAACGCCCGGGGTGATCCGCCGCATTGCGCAGCGCGACTGAATCCGGCAGATGTTCATTCCGGACGTGAAGCGTGCTGCGAATTCCGGCCGCCACCATATCCTCGGCGCCTTCGAGCACTGGCAGGGCGGCCAGATCGATTTCTGCGAGCAGCAGGCTGCCTTCCAGCATCTCGCCGAGATGGCCGGCGAGACCGAAGCCCGTGACGTCGGTCAGCGCATGCACTTCGTGCCCGCGCAAAATCCTCGCCGCGCGTCCGTTATCCTCGCTCATGGTCTGCAGGGCGGTGTCCAGCCAGGGACTGAAGCAGCGCCCCTGCATGTCCGCCGCAAGCAGCACGCCCGTGCCTAACGCTTTGGTCAGGATGAGCACATCCCCGGCGAGCGGTGCACGCTTGGGACGCAGCGCGCTGCGCTGAGCAAAGCCGGTCACGCTGAAGGCCAGCGACATCTCGGCCCCTTCGGCGGTATGTCCACCCACCAGTGCGGCTCCAGCGGCGCCGAGCACGGAGCGTGCCCCTGCAGTGAGCTGCACCAGATCGCGGCGCGTGATGTCCTCGCCATTCACCGGCAAGGTCACATGGGCAAGCGCACTGTGCGGGGTGGCACCCATGGCATACAGATCGGACAAGGCGTGTGCGGCGGTAATTCGGCCAAACAGCCACGGATCGTCGATGAAACTGCGGAAGCCATCGAGCGACTGCACCGCGAGCTCACCTGCCGGAAACTCACTGACCGCTGCGTCATCGAACGCCATGCCAGCGTCGGGCCCCGGCAATGCACACAGCGCATTGCGCAGCGTGTGTGCCGCAATCTTGGCACCACACCCTCCGCAACGACCCTCCAGTGGACCGAGGGCAGAGATCTCCTCCCCCAGTGAGGTCGGGACCGCAAGATCCCGCGCGGCCATGGGTGTAGGCAGTGACTGAAATTTCCGCATGAAGCGACGATCGATCCAGTCCTTCCAGCGCCAGACCCAAGCCCCCTGCGCGGACCAGCGCCCGCGCGTGGCGAGCGCATGGCGTGGGCCAGTGGCGAGGATTGCCAGCGCCTGCTGCTGCGGAACCCGGTGTTGCAAGGGCTGACCGAGGAAGAACCGTTGCAGGTTTTCCGCCAGCAAGGCGCCCTGGCGCACGGCATGCACGCCGGACTTGGGGCGAGGATGTCCCGCAATCGCCGCACAGTCACCGGCAGCAAAGACGGAAGCATGCGTTACCGAGCGCAAATCGGTGCCCACCTGCACATAACCATGCTCATTCGTGCCGAGGCCTGACACCTGAAACCAAGGGGCAGGTGCCGCTGTGGTGACCCAAAGAATCTCATCGAAGGAGAAGCTGCGGCCATCCGCCGCAGCGACGCGCTCGCCATCCACCTCCTGCACACGGGTGCCGGTGTGCAAGCTGATGCCGCGCGCGGCGAGAATCCGTGTGAATGTCGCGCGGGTGGATGCATTGTGACCGGGCAACACCGAATCGTCCGCGCAGAGCAGGGTGAAGGACAGATTGTCCACCTTGGATCCTCGCTCCCGCCGGGCGGTTTGCAGACGATGCTGCATGGCGAGCACCAGCTCGACGCCGCCAGCGCCCCCACCGATGACGCCCACATGGCATGCCGTCGAGCTGGACAGCACGCGCGCTTCGATCGCCTGCCAACGGTGCGCGAAGGCGTCGATCGGTTTGACCGGAGTGAGCCTCGAGTCGTTGATGATCCTGGCCGGCAGCGCGGGAGTGGAGCCGGTATTGAGGGCAAGCAGATCGAATTCCAGCGCCGGACGGTCGGCAAACCGGATCTGGTGTACCGCGAGATCGAGGCCGGTCACTTCTCCCAGAATGAAGCGGCAGCGGGCCTGGTGCGCGAGCGCCCTCAGGTCGAAATGCATCTCGCGGGCGGTGTAATGACCGGCGATGAATCCCGGAAGCATCCCTGAGTAGGGGGACTGGCTCGTCCTGCTCACCAGGGTCAGACGCACGCCCGGCAGTGGCCGCATGGCGAAGCGCCGTAACACCGACAGATGCGCATGCCCGCCTCCGATGAGGACCAGATCCTTGACTGCGGGTGTGTGCTGCACGGTTGGGGGGAGCGATCCGGTTGTAGAACCACGACTCTAGCCGAGCCGGCCGTCTGCCCCAAGCGCGGAGGGCTGGTTTACACTCGCGGCCAGCCCTTTTGTGGAAATCGCTCATGCAATCGCAGGAAATCTCGCGTCGCCTAGGTGCAGTGGAAACATCCCATCTGGCAGATGCCGACAAGGCCGTGCGTCTGATGGACCGCGGCCTGCGTCCGTTGGTGCCCGGCAGGAAAATGATCGGCCGCGCCTTCACGCTGTTCTGCCGTGAGGATTTTCTCACCGTGATGGTGGCGCTCGCCGAGGCACAACCCGGTGATGTGCTCATCATCAATACCCTGGGCAGCGAGCGCGCGGTGCTGGGCGAGCTGTTCAGCATGGAAGCCCACCGCCGAGGGCTTGCCGGGATTGTGGTGGATGGCTTGGTCCGCGACACCGTCACGCTGCGTACTCTCGACATCCCCGTCTATGCACGCGGTGCCACACCGCTTGCCGGCACCATCACCCGACTCTTTCCCACCCAGGTGCCGCTGGCCTGCGGCGGGGTTCAGGTCCAGCCGGGCGATGTCGTGTTCGGGGATGATGATGGCATCGTCGTGGCAAGCGAAGCGGAGCTTGCGACCCTGCTGCCAATTGCCGAGCAGATAGAGGCCCGCGAACGGGCCACCATCGCCCGCCTGCAGGCGGGCCAGAGCCTGTTGTCTCTCCTCAACTTCGAAGAACATCGGGCGAACGTCGCAGCCGGTCGCGAGAGTGCGCTGCGTTTCCTTCAGGATTCATGAACGAGGATTTCCATGATCAGCCAACACTTCATCGGTACCTGGCAACTGCTTGATGCCTGCGCCCTGACCGAAGACGGTCGCCGTGTCCCTTCTCCGCTGGGAGAGAAAGTCCTCGGGCAGATCATGTATGACGCCCACGGCAACATGTCCGCGCAGCTGATGAGCGCCGTGCGTCCCCGATTCTCCTCCCGCAATCCGGAGGAGTGCGCCGATGCCGAGTTTCGCGAGGCCTTCATGAGTTTCACGAGCTACTGGGGCAAGTACCGCATCGATGAAGCTGCGGGCACGGTCACCCACACGGTTACCGGCGCCTCGGCGCCGAGCTGGCCGGGCTCGGAACAGGTGCGCTACTACGCTCTGGAGGGACGCACGCTCACCCTCAAGACGCCACCCATCCGTGGCCGCGATGGCGTGAAGCAGGTGCAGATGCTGGTGTGGGAGCGCGTCGCGCCCTGAACCGGGCGGGCATTCCGCTCGCTGACCACAGGAATCCGGTGCGCCGCGCCCTCGACACTTCCACCAACATGATTCTCGAAGCCCGACTCTAGAACAGGACGATACCCATGACCCACGCCATCCGCGTACACCAGACCGGCGGTCCCGAAACCCTCAAGTGGGAAACCGTGGAACTGCCACCGCCTGCCGCCGGCGAGATCCAAGTGCGCCACACGGCTGTCGGCCTCAATTACATCGATGTGTACTTTCGCACCGGCCTGTACCCGGCACCGCTGCCGCTCACTCCCGGCTTTGAAGCGGCAGGTGTGGTCGCGGCCGTCGGTGCGGGCGTAACGGAACTCCGCGTGGGCGAGCGCGTGGCCTATGCCACGGGGCCGCTCGGTGCGTATGCCGAGGCGCGCAACATGCCGGCCGATCGGGCAGTGAAGATTCCGGAGGGCGTCAGTGATCAGCAGGCGGCGGCGATGATGCTGCAAGGCATGACGGCCGAATATCTCCTGCGCCGCACTTATCCCGTGAAGAAGGGCGACACCATCCTCGTGCATGCCGCGGCGGGTGGTGTGGGTCTCATTCTCTGCCAGTGGGCAAAGCACCTGGGCGCCACGGTCATCGGCACCGTGGGGTCGGATGCGAAGGCAGAGCTCGCGCGCGCCAATGGCTGCGATCATCCCATCGTCTATACCCGTGAGGATTTCCATGCGCGTGTGATGGAGATCACCGGCGGTGCCAAGCTGCCGGTGGTTTATGACTCGGTGGGCAAGGACACTTTCGCCAAGTCGCTGGACTGCCTCGCACTGCGCGGCATGATGGTGTTGTACGGTCAGGCCTCCGGCAAGGTGCCGCCTTTTGATCTCGGCGAGCTCTCGGCCAAGGGCTCGCTCTTCGTCACCCGCCCGACGCTCTTCTCCTATACCGCCACGCGCCAGGAACTCGTCGACTGCGCCAATGCCTTGTTTGACGTGGTGGGGCGCGGGATCGTGAAGATTGCGATCAACCAGACGTACCCGCTGCGCGAGGCGGCACAGGCCCATGCGGATCTGGAAGCCCGTAAGACCACGGGCTCCACTGTCTTTACCGTGTGAGGCCTGTTGGCAAATGACTTTTGCACCCGGCGAACGTGCGCATTACTTCCAGGAGGTCGCAGGGCCTGGCGGCACGATCCTTGTGTCGCTGCGGTTTTACCTCACCCTGGCGCGTCGGCGGCGCGAAGCCGCCGCGCGCGGCAGGGCCCGCTGAGAGCGGTCAGAGCCCCAGCAGCTTGGCGTAGCTGTCGAGTACCGGCAGCACCTTCTCCCGGCCCTCTGAGGGCAGTGGCAGCACACCGCGAATCGCACCCCTGTCCCGGTCCTTGGCCAGATCGTCTGCCGTGACTGCCCCGAGATAGAAGATCTGCAGGTTCACGCTGGCCGGATCGCGCCCCGCCGTGCGGCAGGCTTCACCGATCATCGCGCGCCCGTCCTCGATGCTGTAACGGCTGGCGATGGGGATCCAGCCATCACAGAACTCGGCGATATGCGCGGCCGTGCTCGGACCGATGCCACCGCCGAGAATGATGGGCGGATGCGGGCGCTGCACGGGCTTGGGCCAGGCCCAGCTTTTTTCGAAGTGGATGTGTTCGCCGTGGAACTCGGCTTCATCCTGCGTCCACAGTGCCTTCATGAGCAGGATTTTCTCGCGCAGGATGGCGCGACGCTTCTTGTAATCGAGCCCATGGTTGCGCATTTCCTCTGCGCACCAGCCATAGCCGATCCCGAGCTCGAAGCGTCCACCGGAAATCATGTCGAGGCTCGCGACTTCTTTGGCGAGCCAGATGGGATCGCGCTGGGCCACCAGCGTGATGCCTGTGCACAGCCTGATGCGGCTGGTCACTGCGGCCGCCGCCGCCAGCGCCACGAACTGATCATGCGAGCGCCAGTAGCACTCCGGCAGCGGTGGTGCATTCTTGCGCCCACCCCACGGCGTCTCGCGGCTGGTGGGAATGTGACTGTGTTCGGGAAACCACAGGGATTCGAAACCCCTGGCTTCCACTTCACGAGCCAGTTCCACGGGCTGGATGGATTTGTCGGTCGGGAAGATGACGACGCCAAGTTTCATGTGACACCTCCTGGTCTGGGTTGCTGTCCATCCTGCGCGGGATCTCCGGGATGGATGTTTCAGGCGCTAGTCGAGTGTGCGGTTTCGTGTCTCGGGAATGAGAAACAGGACAGTCAGCAGGCTGATGCCTGCGGCAGCCGTAACCCACCAGGCAGGCGCCAGAGGATTACCGGTCTCGCGGATCAACCACGCGGCCACGAGCGGCGTGGTGCCGCCAAAAAGACCGATCGCCGCATTGTAGGCGACGGCCAGCCCCGTGCAGCGCACGGCGCGGGGAATGAGCTCGACGTTGATCACCACCACGCCGCCGATGCAGGCAAACGCGAGCGCAAAGCCGAGTTCCCCCAGCAGGATCAGCGTGGGGTCGGCGTGATGCATGAGCTGGAAGAAGGGCAGGGCACCAAAGGTGGCCAGGCCGAAACCAACGATCAGCATCGGTCGCCGACCGATGCGATCCGCCAGCCATGCCGCGAGTGGCAGCAGCAACAGCAGCACTGCCATGGCCTCGGTGTTGTTGTTGAAGGCGATGCCCTCGGGCAGATTGTCCACGACCTTGATATAGGTCACGGCATAGACAAAGGCGGCGTAGAAGATTACGCCCTGTCCGATGTTGATCAGCACGACACGAAGCACCGAGCCCCTGTACCGACCAAACGCATCCCGCAGCGGCTGCGCACTTTCGGAACTCGGGGCCTCCGCATGCAGCGCGCGTCTGATCAAAAGACCGGTCACGGCCACCAGGGCGCCGAGCAGGAAAGGGATGCGCCAGCCCCAGGAGGCCAATGCCTCGGCTGAGAGGTTGTCCGCAACCAATGCACCCGCGAAGGATCCGAGGAGAATTCCCGCCACCGAGCCCCAAACGCCCCACACGGCCGTGAAGGCGCGGCGATTGGCGGGCGCATGCTCAACCAGAAAGATCACCGAGGTGGTGTATTCGCCACCAACGGACAGTCCCTGGACGATGCGCAACAGCACGATGAGCACCGGCGCGGCGATACCTATCTGGGCGTAGGTGGGCAGCAGGCCGATCAACACCGTAGGCACGGCCATGCACAACACTGAGAGCATCAGCGCGCGGCGGCGCCCCACGAGATCGCCAATGCGGCCGAAGACGATGCCACCGAGCGGACGCACAAGGAAGCCTGCGGCAAACGCGCCGAAGGCTGCAATCAGGGAGACTGCGGGGTCGGTGGACGGGAAGAAGAGTTGGCCGATGACGGAGGCGAAGTAGCCGTAGACTGCAAAGTCGTACCACTCCATCACGTTGCCGGCGAGGCCGGCCATGACGATGCGTGCGCGACTCGGGCCAGGCTGTGATGAAGGAATGGATTCGTGGGTACCGGATGCCATGGGAAGATTCTCCCGGCCTGGGTCCCTGGCCGTTGTTGCGTGAATTACCGTGTCTTTGGATGCGCCCGCCGATGCCGTATGGGCAGCGCCGGGCGCAGACAGCCTGGAAAAAGCTCAGCAGACCTCGAACAGGCCGGCGGCACCCATGCCGGTGCCGATGCACATGGTGACCACCACGTACTTCACCCCACGGCGCTTGCCCTCGATGAGCGCATGGCCCACGAGGCGGCTGCCCGTCATGCCATAGGGATGACCCACGGCGATGGCGCCCCCGTTGACGTTCAGGCGCTCGGCGGGAATGCCGAGTTTGTCGCGGCAATAGAGCACCTGCACCGCGAAGGCTTCATTCAGCTCCCACAGGCCGATGTCCTCCACTTTCACGCCGGTCTGCTTGAGCAGCTTCGGCACAGCGAACACGGGGCCGATGCCCATTTCATCCGGCTCGCAGCCGGCCACGGCGAAACCGCGGAAGATACCCATGGGCTTCAGGCCCTTTTGTGCGGCCAGACGGTCGCTCATCAGCACCTGCACGGCGGCACCATCGGAGAACTGGCTGGCGTTGCCGGCGGCGACACATCCCCCTTCGACGGCGGGCTTGATCACGGAGACCCCTTCGTAGGTGGTGTCGGCGCGGATGCCTTCATCCTCGCTGGCCGTGACTTCACGATAGCTCTCCTGGCCGGTCGCCTTGTCGATGATCTTCATCTTCGTGGTGATGGGCACGATTTCATCCAGAAACTTGCCCTCGGCGCGCGCCTTGGCGGCTTTCTGCTGGCTTTCCACGCCATACCGGTCCTGCACCTCGCGGCCGATGTTGTAACGGCGCGCGACGTTTTCCGCCGTCTGCAGCATGGGCCAGTACACAGCCGGCTTGTTGGCCTTGAGCCATTCCTCCTCGAACATGTGCTTGTTCATCTCGTTCTGCACGCAGGAGATGGATTCAACACCGCCCGCGACATAAACCTCGGCTTCACCGGTGAGGATGCGTTGTGCGGCCAGCGCCACGGTCTGCAGGCCGGAGGAGCAGAAACGGTTCACGGTCATGCCGGAGACGGAGACCGGCATGCCGGCGCGCAGTGCTGCCTGGCGGGCGATGTCCCAGCCAGTGGCGCCTTCAGGGTTTGCACAGCCGAGGATCACGTCATCGACTTCGCCGGGGTCGATCCCGGCGCGTTCGACGGCGGCCTTGACCACGTGACCCGCCATGGTTGCGCCATGCGTCATGTTGAGAGCGCCGCGCCAGCTCTTGCAGAGTGGGGTGCGGGCGGTGGAAACGATCACGGCGTCGGTCATGGGCCTCTCCTGATGCTGGCTGCCTGGTAGGGGACTGGCACTTTAGCCGAGGGGCGGAGTGGCGTCACCCGGCCGCGTGGGCGCGTATTTCGACACCAGCGCCGGTGGGTGGTAGCGTGGGACACAGATCGCGCACAAGAAAGACTGCCACCATGCCTGATGACGCGAGCCGCCCTGTCCATGGTCGATGGGGGCATCCCCCTGGCCTGAGCCCGCTCTTTCACACCGAACTGTGGGAGCGCTTCAGCTTTTACGGGATGCGCGGGCTGCTCGTGCTCTATATGACCGCGGCAGCAAGCGAAGGCGGCCTCGGTTTCGATGTCGCCCGCGCCGGCGCGATCTATGGCCTGTACTCCGGGCTCGTGTATCTCGCCTGCCTGCCCGGTGGCTGGCTGGCGGATCGGTTTCTCGGCACACGGCGCGCGACCCTCTCCGGCGGCCTCCTGATCCTGATCGGGCACCTCTGCATGGCCTGGCCCGTCGCAGACGGCCTCTATCTCGGCATGGCCTTCCTGGTGCTGGGCACTGGTCTGCTCAAGCCGAGTATCAGCACCCTGGTGGGCCAGCTCTACGCGCCTGGTGATCCGCGTCGCGACAGCGGCTTCTCGCTTTACTACATGGGCATCAACATCGGCGCCTTCCTCGCGCCGCTTGCCTGCGGCTGGCTCGCGCTCTCGCCACCGGTGCGCACCTGGCTGCAGGACGCCGGGCTGTCCCCTCACGTCGCATGGCATGCCGCCTTTGGTGCGGCGGCCATTGGCATGTTCATCGGTCTCGTCATCTTCCTGCGCGCGCGTGCCTTCCTGCCCGAGGCCGGCGAGCGACCCGCGCACCCACCGGGGCCTCGCGACTGGCGTCTTCTGCAGATGGCGGCGCTGATCATGTTCGGCCTGGTGCTGCTGGTCGCAAACCTGATGGCGCGTGGATGGCTGTCCGTGCAGAGCCTGAGCGATCTCTTCGGCGCGCTCTTGCTTGTGCTGGTGCTCGCCTTCTTCGGCTGGTTGCTGTTTGCGCCGGGCTGGAGCACGCAAGAGCGGCACAATCTGCGGCTGATCTTCGTGTTGTTTCTCGGCGCCGTGGTGTTCTGGTCGCTGTTCGAGCAGGGCAGCTCAACGCTCACCCTGTTCGCGGAAAGAAATACCGATCGCCATCTCGACTGGCTTGGGTATGCCTTCCCGACGACCTGGTTCCACTCGCTCAACCCCCTGCTCATCATCTCGCTTGCGCCGGTATTCGCCGTGCTGTGGGTGCGCCTCGGGCAGCGCAATCCAAGCTCGACCACCAAGTTCGCGCTCGGCTTGCTTTTGGTGGCCGCCGGCTTTGGTGTGCTGGTGTTCGCGGCGCAACTCGCAGCCTCCGGTGCCAAGGTGAGCCCGCTCTGGCTGGTGGCGACCTATGTGCTGCACTCCCTGGGCGAACTCTGCCTCTCGCCCGTAGGCCTCAGTGCCATGACACGCCTTGCCCCGGCGCGCATCGCCGGCCTCACCATGGGCGTGTGGTTTCTCGCAGCTTCCGTCGGCAATTATCTCGGCGGGCGCGTGGCCGCGGTGTACGAGCGCTTCACCCTGAGCGAGCTTTTCGGTACGGTCGCGGCCGTTGGTGTGCTGGCCGCCGCTCTGCTCGCGTGGTGCATGCGCGGGCAATCATCCCATCCCTCGAATCAGTCCTGAGCCCCTTCCGGAGGAACCGTCCATGTCGCGCGTAAAGCTGCGCTGGTATTTCGATGTCATCTCGCCCTACGCCTACCTGTGCTTCAAGCGGCTACCCGAGCTGGCCGAGGCCGCTGACATCGAATATGTGCCCGTGCTTTTTGCAGGGCTGCTGAAGGCCTGGGACATGAAAGGCCCGGCCGAACTGCCGGCCAAGCGCATCCATACCTACAGGCAGTGCGTGTGGGTGGCGCGCCAGCACGGGATCCCGTTCGTGATGCCGCCCCGTCATCCCTTCAATCCATTGTCCGCCCTGCGCCTCATCATCGCGCGCGGTGTGCAACCGGAGGATATCGCACGCACCTTTGATTTCATCTGGGCCGAGGGCCATGACCCGGAGCTCGAGTTCGAGGCCTTGGCCGCCGCACTCGGCGAGACGGATGCCGCCGCGCGCATTGCCGAGCCGGCAGTGAAATCAGTGCTGGCCGACAACACCGCGCAGGCTGTAGCGCGAGGGTTGTGGGGCGTGCCGACTTTCGAGGTCCGCGGGGAGCTCTTCTGGGGTGAGGATGCGGTGGAATGGGTGCGGGCTTTTCTGGCGGATCCGACTCTGCTCGAGGCGCCGGATTTCCGGCGCGCAGATGCCGCGCAGCAGGGCATCGTGCGCCGCTGAGTGCGCACGAGGTCTGTCCCTGACCCGGGCAGGTGAAGGATCAGGTTTCCAGCGGAATGCCGTTTTCCACCAGCACGCGGCGCAGGCCGCGGATGGCCGGAAAGATCTCCTGGTTCT
>Ga0315909_10001145_pt1 | contig 35952 bp, 52 predicted proteins | sample LakEriMetagenome_11_FD_203527 | JGI IMG/M metagenome (GOLD analysis project Ga0315909, IMG submission 203527) | Freshwater fungal communities from buoy surface, Lake Erie, Ohio, United States - Buoy 2 MA125 | ecosystem: Environmental > Aquatic > Freshwater > Lake | place: USA: Lake Erie, Ohio... | reverse complement strand
AGCGAGAAACCTCTTTATAACTTTGTCAAAAGGTAAACAAAATGGCTATTAATCTGTCTACAGCCTTTGTAACCCTGTTTGATGCGGAAGTTAAGCAAGCCTATCAGGCTTCGGCGGTTCTCCGTCCGGCTGTCCGTATCCGTTCAGGTGTTGAAGGTTCAACTTACAAATTCCCTAAGATCGGCAAGGGCGTTGCTCAAGTCCGCATCCCTCAAACTGACGTTACTCCTCTGAACGTTACCTACTCGCAAGTGACCGCAACTCTGAGCGACTACATCGCTGCTGAGTATTCGGACATCTTTATGCAAGCTAAGGTCAACTTCGACGAGCGTCGTGAGTTGGTCAAAGTTGTCTCAAACGCAATCGGTCGTCGTCAGGATCAACTGATTCTGGACGCTCTGACTGCATCGAGCGGCACCTCGGTCAGCAATGACATTGGTGGCGCTGACAGCAACATGAACGTTGCCAAACTGCGCGAAGCTGCTAAGACGCTGAACGCAAACAACGTTCCTATGGACAACCGTCACATTATCATCCATGCCAACTCGCTGGCTTCCCTGTTGTCGGAAACCGCTGTTACCTCGTCTGACTTCAACACTGTCAAGGCGCTGGTTCAGGGCGAGATCAACACTTTCTTGGGCTTCACCTTCCACGTTCTGGGTGACCGCACTGAGGGTGGCCTGATTAAGGATGGCTCGAACGACCGTACCTGCTTCGCGTTCCACAAGGATGCGCTGGGTCTGGCAGAAGGCATTGCACCTAAAACTGAGATCAACTATGTGCCAGAGAAGACTTCTTTCCTGATCGCTTCGATGTTCTCGGCTGGTGCTGTGGCGATTGACGATGAAGGTATCGTCAAGATCGTCTGCCGCGAATCTTAATCTAGGAGGCTGACATGGCTTATTCTTCAACTGGTTTTGCGACCATTGGCGCATCAAAGGCTGGCAATGCCCCGTCTTTGTATGCTTACTCAACGACTGATGCTATTGGTGATATCAACACCAGCGGTTACTTCAACGCAATCGCCAGCATCTTGAATGTTGGTGACGTTATTCTGGTTCGTTCTTCAACTGGCGGTACTCAGGCTTTGACGCTTGTTTATGTTGCAAGCAACGCCTCCGGTGTTGTTGATGTCACTGATGGTCTGACTATCACAGCAACTGATACTGACTAAGTTTAGTTAGGATCATCCGGGGCCGCTGCCGAAGTAATTTGGTAGTGGCCCCTTATTACATGAGAGGTTGTTATGGCAGCAGGCGATACAGCAGTTGCTATCTGTTCTGACGCATTGATCCTATTGGGCGCAAAGCCCATTTCGTCTTTTAATGACGGAACAGACGAGGCCAACTCTTGTGACCGTCTGTACCCAGACGTTCGGGACATGACGTTATCCATGTACCCTTGGTCATTTGCGTACAAGAAAACACGGTTGTCTAGGCTGCTTACTACGCCGACAACGGAGTGGCGATACGAATACCAAATGCCGGGAGACCGTCTTGGCAATCCCCGTGCAGTTTTTGAGACAGCTAATGCTTATGCCCGTCCCGTTAAACTTTGGGAGATTCAGGGCGACAAGCTGCTGACAAACTACGAGGATGTCTACATTGACTATCCTTACCAAACCCCAGAATACGCGATGCCGCAATACTTCATCCAATTGCTGAAGTACATGATGGCATGGCACTTGGCTTATCCGATTACTGAGCAAGAGACTAAAACAGGTTACTGGCAGGGCGTTGCTGTTGGCGCTCCGTCAGAGAATGGTCGAGGTGGCTACTTCCGTCAAGCGTCAAACATTGATGCTCAAGGCCAGCCGCCCCAGATTATCGAAGATTACGAATTAGTCGCGGTGAGATTCTAATGGCTAGATTCTTAGATTTCCAGACGAACTTTAGTACCGGGGAACTAGACCCGTTGCTACGCGCTCGTGTGGACATCCCGCAGTACGAAAATGCATTGGCAAAAGCGACTAATGTCATTATCCAACCACAGGGTGGCGCTCGTCGTCGTCCCGGCACTAAGCACGTTTTTGAGCTACCTAATTCTAGTACACCATCTGCCGCGAATGGTGTTCGGCTTATATCTTTTGAATTCTCCGTCGATGACCGTTATATGCTCTGCTTTGTTGCTGGCAGGATGTATGTGGTTAAGAATGGTGCGTTGATTACAGCTATCAATGGCGGGGCTGATAATTACCTGACGATATCTGCGTTGACAGGCACCATGCTGTCATCACTGTGCTGGACGCAATCGGCTGATACGTTGATTGTCGTTCACCCAGATTTGCAGCCAATCAAGATCGTCCGTGGTGCCAATGACGCGGCTTGGACTGCAAGCACCATTACGTTTGACTCTATCCCTAAATACGCATTTACCCAGACATTCAGTAATCCTGCTGCGACGCTGACCCCATCGGCTGTGTCTGGCAATATTACTTTGACTGCTGGCTCGTCAGTGTTCCTATCGACGCACGTTAATCAGTACATCAACGCGACACCACAAGGTCGGGTCAGGATTACAAAGTACATCAGCGGTACGGTTGTTGAGGCGATTACTGAATTCCCATTCTTTAACACTACGGCTATCGCTTCTGGCGATTGGGAACTGGAGACAGGCTATGAGGATGTCTGGTCGTCTACAAAAGGCTGGCCTCGCAGCGTATCGTTCCATGAAGGTAGGCTCTACTTCGGCGGCTCTAAGTCACGCCCGTCTACGATCTGGGGCAGTAAGGTGGCCTTGTTCTTTGACTTTAAACCGTCTGAGTTTCTGGATGATGATGCTGTTGAGGCTACCCTTGATACTAATCAGCTTAATATCATTGTTGATATTATCTCTGGTCGCGACTTGCAAGCCTTCACAACGGGTGGCGAGTTTTATGTTCCGCAGCAAGGCACTGACCCGATCACGCCGCTGACGTTTACGTTTAAGCAAGTTAGCCGTAATGGCGCAAAGACAGGCACACGAGCCGAGTCGCTTGAGTCTGGCTCCTTGTTTATCCAAAGGCAAGGCAAGGCTCTTAATGAGTTCTTGTTCTCTGATACACAACTGACTTACGTTACCCAGCGGATCTCGCTACTGTCGGGTCACCTGTTAAAGAACCCTACTCGTCTGTCCTTGCGTCGCGCTACGTCTACGGACGAGGGTGACCTGCTTCTAATTACTAATGCGACTGACGGCTCGATGGCGGTCTACTCCATCCTGCGTTCTCAGCAAATTGTAGCGCCATCAGAGTTCACCACAGACGGTGAGTTCATTGATGTCAGCGTAAACGTCACAGACATTTATACGGTAACTAAACGGGTATTTAATGGGACGACTCGGTATTTTGTTGAATTATTTAGCGATAGTCGTTTTACTGACTGTGCCTTTACTGGTGGTGTCGCAGCTTCTGCTAGTGGTCTTCCACATATTGGTAAGTCTTTAAACGTTATCTGCGATGGTGTACCGCAGGGCAACGAGACGGTTAGTGTTGGTGGCAGTGTTACCTTTGACCGTTCGTCAACAGCTAGCTATGAGGTCGGCTTGCCAATTACTGTTTACATCAAGACAATGCCAGTAGAGATCAAGTTGCAGACAGGTTCTCGTATTGGTTTTAAAAAACGGATTGTCGAAGTCAACGCGATTGTCAGTGAGTCGCAGCACTTGAACATTAATAACCAGCCTGTGCCGTTCCAGAACTTTGACAACCCTTTGCTGGATATTGCGATTACGCCGTTCACAGGCATTAAGAGACTAAACGGTATCCGTGGCTATAGCCGCGATGCTGTTATTGAGGTAACCCAAACTTTGCCACTCAAGATGACACTACTTGGTCTTGACTACAAAGTTGCTGTGAATCAGGGGACATAAAATGGCTGTCGCTTATGATCCGAGTAACATGAATACCCAAGTCGCGTTTGGTCAAAACATTTCGGGTAGCTCTTCATTGCCACCTGTTCCTGTAATTGCTGACGCACAACAACCAGCATCTATTACTGATCCAAGTGCTGGTATGGCAATGGGCATGGCTGCTGCTAGTGGCCTTATTGCAGGCATTGGTGCAGCTTACGCGCAGCAGGCGCAGGGCTATTACCAGCAGGCTGGTTATGCTGTACAAGCGCAGGAGAACTTGCGGTTAGCTGGCCTTCGTGCAGACAAAGCGGTTGAGTATGGTGAGGCTGCGTTTAAGCGCAATCTCATGAAGATTGAGTATGAGACGCTTAACTACAAGATTCAAGCCAACAACCAATTAAAGAACCTCCGTGCCACTAATGCAGCAATTCTGGCTCGTGGGTATGCGTCTGGCGTAGTGGCTACTGGCGGTTCTTATCAAGGTATCCGTGGCGCAAATGTACGCGAGGTATATCAGGATGTTGGCATCAGTGATTTGAATGCCATGACGGCTCGTATATTAGGCTTGGAAGATGCTACGACAATGTTGCAGCAATCCTATGATATGGCATTCTACGAACGTGAAGCTGCTATTGTAAATGCTGGCTCATTGAAAAAAGCAGGAACAATTGCAAAAGGCACGGGCGGTTTGTTGGCTGGGGTTCAGTTGTCACAAGCTGGGGCTAATTTTGCAATGAACTATCCGCAACAGCCAAAAACAACGAATAGCACAGTACCTGTTGAAAATCGTTCAAGGCGAGAAACTTAATCATGGCAGATCCGGTTAGAAGACTTCAATCAGGGAATGTTGCGGTAACTGGCATATCTAGTTTGCCGCAGCCGAACATGAACTTTGGTACGCAGCGCCCAGAGATTGCCTATCAAGCGGCAGCAGATGCTTCGTCATCTCTTGGTAAAGTCATATCAAATTTGTCTGCGTCTATGTTTGAACGAGCCGGGAGACTGTCTGAGGAAGCTGCCCTTGAGTTTGTTATGGAGAACCCACCAAATCTAGCCCAGCTAGACGCAATGAGTAAGGGTGATCCAAACGCATTTAAGAGAAACTTTAGCTTAAACCCTTATCAAGCATCCATACAAAAGTTTCGTGCTATTGAGCTATCTGCCCATGCAGAAGTTGAGCTTGTTAATAAAGCTAATCAAGTCCAACTGAGAATTGAGACTGGCAAAGATGAGGAAGGGCATGAATACGAGGTCAGCACAAAAAAGGTAGCTGAAGATTTCCAAGCGATGATTGCTGGCTGGAGTTCGGCTTTGGCTGGTGTCAGTCCAGATGCTGCCTACAAATTTAAGGCAACTGCTGCTACCCATGCCAATCGGTTATTGGTATCCGCATCGAAAAAAGAAAGTGCAATAGCATTAGCAAAGAATAAGGTAAAGATTGCATCTGAAGTTGGCAACTTCCCCAATACTGTTGCGAAGATTATTGAAGGCTCAACAGCAGATGGAATCCCCATTAATGAATTAATCCAAGCGGAAAAGTCGCGGATCGTTGCTAATGCGATTACCCTCGCTGGTGCTGAAGCTGGCAACTTTGCTCTTGAGCAGTTGGGAACTATTGAGACGGACATCAAGATGTCTGTCCTTGAGAATGCGGTTGTGTCTCGCATGGATGGTCTTGGTGGTGACATGGTGTCTCTTAATGCAAGGATCCGGGACAGAAGCTTGCCGCCTGACTTGCAGCGTGTCTGGGACAGTATGTCTGTTGCCGACCAGAAAAAAGCTCGTGACAAAATGGTCAAGCAATTTGAGCAACTCATTGAGATAAAAAACAAAGACAGGGATGTCCGTAAGGTTGACCTTACCAGTGAAGCTAATTTGGCAACAATGACCTATCTTGATATTGGGTCTACAGAAGACGAAAAAGCTGCTGCGCTTAATACACTAATGAGAATTTCCAACATGGATTCTAGTGTTGTTAGCGCAAAGTTTTTACAGATTGATTTACCGGCACTGTTGAAAAAGGATGTCGAGGATGATTTTGAGTCCGTGGCTAAGTTGCGTGACAAACTAGCCAATAAAGACCCGAACTTAGCAACAACTGAAAGTATCATTAATTACGCTAGAGCTAATCGCATAACGCCCAAAACTGCGCTGACATTGGCTGGTGAGTTTCTTCCTAAAGATGTTGGATTGCTTCAAAGAAAATCAAATGCTCATGAGATTGAATATCAGATCCGCACAGGGAAAATTAAGACACCAGAGCAATTAAAAACGATGCTTAGTTTAGCTGGCTTAACAATGGCTGATGCCCCAGAAAACTGGCCTGCATTGATGACGGCAAAGCCAGAGGAGCCTGACGACGATCCTAAAGCTGTCGCGGGGATAGTTGACCAAATAGATAGCGGAGTTATTACGACTGCTATTGCTGTGGTTAATGCTGCTAAAGGCAAAAGGATTAAGCCAGAAACACTTATCTCTTTAGGTAAGCGCGTTGGCGATAGAAAGCTACAAATTGACAATAGAGTAAAGAGTGGAGCGTCGGACATTGCTGATGCTTCTGGAGTTAGAAATCCACAAAACAGGGCGCGTATAGAACGAGACCTTGAGGCAGAAATTAATGTTGAATTTGAAAATCAAAAAACAGAATTTAAAAATGGGAAAAGAAAAACGCCTCCAAATATTAATGAGGCAAGAAGGGATGTCGAAGGCAAATTTTTAAATGAAGAAGAACAAAAAAAATTGGACAGAACCAAGAGCGACCTTAGATCTGCTTATGGTAGGGGTGGAACAAGCTTGCCTAAAAAAGCTGTGGAGCAAAATATAGACTTGGTTTCTATCCCGCCATCTTTTGAGCCGGGTGCAGCAGTCAAGGTTACGCCAAACTATCGACGCAGACTTGTTGATGAGCTTGCAAAAACTAAAGCAAGCCAAGGTGAGATTGACGCTATCGTTGAATCAATTGTTCGCTCTCAAGAAAGCATTGAGACGATGGAGCGTAGAAGGAGGGCAGCAGGTGGAAGATGATTTCAAATATTACGGTGATTACTTGTATTTCCGTGAATATCCTGACGCGCCTGATGCCTACGAACTAGAAGGTATGCAGTTGGCTATGGGTAGCGCTGGCGCAAGTAGGGGGCAAATTAAAAAGTTTGAGAGCCAGTCTGCAATTGAAAATGTTGCTGAAGCTGGTAAAGGGATGCTGACTGTTGGCAAGGGCATGGCTGATATTGGAGCGTCATCAATCAAGGGAGTGGGTCAGGGATTCGGTGGTATTTTTGGCGACTTTGAAATGCTAGGTCGTGGGGTTAAAGAAATATTTAAACGTGGTGGCGACGAAACCAAGCTAGATGCTTTTCTGCGCGGCATTCAGGAACAGACAATACTACCTACCACTGAAGACATTAAGAACTGGCTTGACACCAATGTCGGCAAGGTAGGTGATGGTGAGAACCCATATGAAACTATCGGCGAGGTAATGGCTCCCGGAGGTTACGTTAAGGGCAGCAAGAAAATTGTTCAAGGCGTAAAGAAAGCGAAGAAAGCGGTAGCTGGTACTGCTGCTGCTACACCGGCAGTTGTTGACGGCGAAGGAAAGAAATAATGGCGATTGAACAAAACATCGGCAGCAAGTTGTCGGAGATGGCTCAGTCAGCCGAGCTATCTCCTGCGCCCGTATTTGACCCTAATGCTGGGGTTGAGGATGCTGGCAATGTAATGCCGCAGCCTGATTTGCCGTTTGAGGAATTTGAGCAGCAAGCAGCCTTTGGCCTTGGTACGCTGAAAAAGACTCTTACCCCAAAGAAAGCGCTAAATCCTTTGCTTAAAAAAGGTGCTAGAGCCAAAGAAGAACCGAAGATTATTCCTGATCCACCGCCTGTTGCTCCTGCGCCATCACCGGCTGCTAATGTTACGGTAGCTCCTAAAACTACCGTAGTAAAACCTAGTATCGCGCCTGTTCCACTTACCGAAGCTCAACGCCTAGTTAAAGAGCGTCAGCGGCTTGAGGCTGCTGGCCCTGCTGCATCAACTCCTGAAACACCTATTAGCAATATTGCTTTTGACAGCGAAGGGATGCAGGCAACGGTTAGAACTATGGCTGAGAACTCAGTCAAGAACGAGCCAACAATGTCGCTGCGTTCTATCAAGATGCGGATGATTAATGCTGGTGTCCGTGAGAATGTGGCTGACCGGCTGCTGCAAGGTTTGCCGCTTGAGTCTACTGTCGGATCTTCCGAGTTGGCAAAGACGGTTGCTGGCGTGGTTGACCTGCATGACCAGAGCGCAAAGCAGCTTGACGATTTGATGAAAAAGATGGCGGCTGGTCAGCTTGACCAAGCAGGCCAACTACAGTTGCGTCAGCAGATGGCCTTCCATAATGTCATCACTGGCACCATGAAGGGCGTACAGGTTGATGTGGCGCGTTCCATGAACGTGTTTAAACGTGTCAAGGATGCTGGGCCGGGCTTTGCTCCGTTAGACATCCGTAAGATATTGGATGATGTGGGTGGCGATAAAGCTCTGCTTCAGCTTGCCAATGATTATATGACCCTGACAAGCCGTAAAGGTAAGAATCAACTTATTGAGGCAGGTCTTGGTCAGCGCCTGCGTGATGCGTGGATCAACACATGGCAGTCCAACCTTCTGACAGACATTGCTCCTCATGCATTCAGCTTTACCTCTGGCGTAATCAATACAGTTCGCGCACCAGTTGAGCGTCTTGTTTCCATTCCTGTTGGCATGGCTCGTCGTGGTGTTGTAGAGGCTACTGGAGGCGCTCCGGCAGAACGATTCTACTTGGCTGATTTGCAAGCCCGTCTGTCTGGCTTTGGCCCCGGCATTATGGATGCGTGGGAAACGCTGGCAAAAGGTGGCCCACGGGTTCAGATCCCTAGTATGGGTGTTGACTTTACTTTGCCTACACCGTTTAGTAAAGACTACGCGCTTCGGGCTTCAGCCAAGGGTGATGCTGTCGTAGCTCCATTGTCTGGTGCTGCATTTAGTGATGTGCCAGTACGCCTGCCTTTTAGCAGCAAAGAACTATTCCGGACTCCTGACTTTACCAATAGTTTTATTGGCAAGGGCTTGGATGCAATGGGCTATATGTACAGTGTCCCGTTCCGTGCGATGAGAGCAGCCGACGACTTTATCGGGCTGACTACTGCGCGGATGCAATTGCACGAGGAAGCTTGGCACGTTGCACAAACAGAGTACGATAAGTTTATTGCGGCTGGCTTAAACCCTGATGATTCTCTGGCGGAGACTCAACGTATTGTGGCTTCGTTCCTTGATGAGCGGCCTGCCTCGATGCAAGCCAACATGGACAAGGCAAGGCAGCAAACAACCTTTACGGAAGACTTTAACCGCGAGACAAAGCTTAACGAGTTTTATTGGAAGACAGACCAGTTATTCCAAAGCACAGTGCTAAAGCCGTTCTTGCCGTTCTCCCGTGCGATTACACAGGAGTTCTTGCATACTGCTGCGGCAACACCAGTAATGAACTTTATTAGCCCCAAGTTCATGGATGCGTGGAAAGCTGGCGGCAAAGAGCGTGATCTTGCTATGTCTCGTTTGGCATTGGGTGGCATGGCTGGATACACGGCTCTCCAGCTTGCAACTGATGGCAGGATGACTGGTTCTGGCCCATCTGACGTTCAAGACAGAAAGTCACTTGAGGCACTTGGCTGGCAAAAGTATTCGCTGATTTTTAAGCCGGGCGAACTCAGCCCAGATGTTGAAGCAAGATTGTCAAAGCTGACAACGCTGACTAAAGGGCAAGGTAACTTCAGCGGCTTTACGTTTGTCAGCTACGCACGGTTCTCAGTCTTTAGTCCGGTGTTGGCAATGGGCGCAGACTTTGCTGATGCCCAGCGTTTCCACACGGGCAAACCAGACGAGGATGAATGGACGAAGCTGGCTTTGGCTTATGCTGGCTCAAACCTTGAGTACATCAAGAACTTGCCGTCGGCGCAGGCTATTGGCGACTTGGTAGGTATCCTAAGAACTCGTAACGAAGACGGTGGCGAAAAGGTTTACGAGGTTATGAATCGTATTGCCAAACAGTATGTTGATGTGCTGTATACCGGCACTCCGATTCTTGGCTCAACCAATGCGTCAGCCATTGCTCATATTGAGCGATTGAATGACCCGCTGATCCGGTCTACCCGTGTTGACCAGATGAATGTGCCAGAGCATATTCGTATTTTCTATGAGCAGATGAATCGGGTTAAGAGCCGCCTTCCTGTTTTCTCTGAAGGTTTGCCAGCAGAGTTGGACGACATTGGTCGCCGCAAGTATGCCGAGAACAATATGTTTGAATTTACGGCAAACGTCATCCCAATGGTGCAGGGCAGCAAAGGCAAGCGTGATCCATTTAATGAGGCAATGGTCAGCATTGACCACGGCACCTCTAGGCCACGGGACACATGGGATGGCATAAGGCTATCCGTGACTCAATACAACCGCTACAAGAAGCTTTACGGGCAGGAGGTAATGATTGACCCGTCCTTGTTTGTGGAGACGGCTACAGCGGCTCCTATGAACCTAGAGATGGCAGTCCCTTACTTGCTGAAAGAGAAAGAGAAGTACGCCATTGAAATGGGTGAGCAGTTCAATAAGGGCGATGCTCAGAAGTTTGTGGACAGCATTATCAAGAAGTACCGGCGTATTGCCAAACTAAGAATGATTGGCTTTGACCCTAGTCCCGAACTGGGACAAACTGAAATCCCTGATCTTACGGAATATGGCTTTTTGTCTGACAGCGTGGAGTTCCCAGAGTTGGGTGCCATGATTGACCGGAACAAAAAATTCTATAGCTTATATGGCAAATAATTTAATACAATTCAATCGAAAGGATTGAGACATGGGCGTACCAATTAACAATGTGACAAGGCGCGTGGTCTATGCCGCATCAGGCACAGGCCCGTATAACTTCACGTTTGAAATCCTTGCGGCTGGTGACGTTGCGGTTTACAAGGATGACGCGCTGCTGACCTTGACCACTGATTACACGGTCACCATTAATAGTAATGGTACTGGTTATGTCACGCTGGTAGCGTCGCCCACTGGTGCTACGCAGATTGCAATCGTCGGCAACCGTACTATTCAACGTACCACTGACTTTACAACTGGTGGCGACTTCTTTGCCAACACGGTTAATGATGAGTTGGATCAGCAGACGATCTTTAACCAGCAGAATGCTGAAGGTCTAGGTCGTGCGCTACAAGCTCCGCAGACTGATCCGACAACGATCAACATGACCTTGCCCCGTGCATCGCTGCGAGCCGGGAAGAACCTAGCATTTGACGCAAATGGTAATCCAACACTGGGTGACACACTAGGAACCAACCGTGGTAACTGGTCAGCTTCAGTACTGTACTACGTCCGAGATATCGTCAAGGACACCAGCAACAATAACATCTGGCAGTGCTTAACTCAGCATACCTCTACAGGATCGCAGCCTATCTCTACAAACGCTGATGCGGCTAAGTGGTATTTGTTGGTAGACGCTGGCTCTGCTTATGACTCTGAGGTTGCGGCTGCTGCAAGTGAAGCTGCTGCTGCTGCATCGGCTTCTCTGGCAAATGATTGGGCAACCAAGACAGCTAGTCCAGTAGCAGGCGGTGAATATTCAGCCAAGTACCATGCACTTGCTGCGGCTAGTTCTGCCAGCAGCGCATCGACATCAGCTTCTAATGCGGCATCGGCACAGTCTGCTGCTGAAGCTGCCCGTGACCAGACGCTGGCATCTTTCGACTCATTCGATGACCGCTACCTTGGCGCTAAGTCTTCTGACCCATCTGTAGACAATGACGGCAATGCACTGGTAGCTGGTGCGCTGTACTTCAATAGCACTAGCGGCATCATGAAGGTATACACCGGCAGCACATGGGTAGCAGCCTATGTCTCTGGCACAGACTTCCTTGCCAAGGCAAGTAACCTTTCTGACCTGCAAAGCGCATCCACTGCTAGAACAAACCTTGGTGGCACGACAGTCGGTATCGGCGTGTTCACTGCGGCAACAGTAGCAGCAGCACAGCAGGCGATGGATGTTGAGGTAGGCGTAGATGTACAAGCATATGACGTTGACACAGCTAAGACGGATGTAGTGCAGACGTACAGCAAGGCACAGCGTGGCACACCTGTATCGCTGACAAGCACAAGCGCATCCATTGCGGTTGATGCCAGCTTGGGTAACAACTTCACGCATACGTTTACTGAGAACACGACGCTGGCTAATCCTACGAACTTGGTAGCAGGTCAGTCTGGTGTGATCGTATTTACCCAACACGCAAGCTCACCTAAGACATTGGCGTATGGAAGCTACTGGAAGTTTGCTAATGGTACGGCACCATCCGTCACAGCGAGTAATAGTGCGGTGGATGTACTAGCTTACTATGTAGAAAGTTCTACCAGAATCACAGCTCGCCTGATAGGTGACGTAAAGTGAGCGTCATTCAGAACTTCCTGTTGGCGACCCCCGAGGGCTACCAGATCAGCCGCAGCGTTCGTCTGCGGTCGAGTGCGTCTGCGTATTTTAGCAGGACGCCTGCTGGCGCTGGAAACCGCAAGACATGGACATGGAGTGGGTGGGTCAAGCGAGGAGATTTGACTGGTGACCAGCGGCTATTTGAGGCGTATGCCGGGACTACAAGCTGGTCAATGATTGCCTTTGATGCGACAGCGCAAGGACTTCGCTTCGACCATCGCGTGGCAGGCACGATTGGATATAACGCCATTACTAGCGCGATCTTCCGCGATCCTTCGGCGTGGTATCACATCGTGACGGCAGTAGATACCACTTTGTCTACCGCTACTGATCGGGTGAAGCTGTACGTCAACGGCGTATTGCAGACAAAAGCAACCGATGTCACTACTGGCGGTCTGAACCAAGACACCTACATCAACTTTACAAACGCCCATCACATCGGTCGCCTTGGGTCTGGTTCCCAGTACCTTGGCGGCTACCTAACCGAGATCAACTTCATCGACGGCCAAGCCTTAGACCCTTCATCATTCGGCGAAACCAATCCTGTCACCGGAGTCTGGCAACCGAAGAAGTACACAGGCACCTACGGCACTAACGGCTTCTACTTAAACTTCTCCGACAACAGCGCGGCTACTGCTGCGGCTATCGGCAAGGACTACTCAGGCAACGGCAACAACTGGACACCGAACAACATCAGCGTGACTGCTGGCGTGACGTATGACTCGATGCTGGATGTGCCAACGCAGTGGGCTGATGGCGGCAATGGGCGGGGGAATTATGCGGTGGCTAATCCGTTGGATAGAAATTCATCGGGTACGGTGGCAGATGGAAATTTGAAATGGTCTGCTGGTGCGGCGCAGGTTTGTGTTAGAGGAACATTTGCGATTCCTTCGTCAGGCAAATGGTATATGGAATGCGTTGTCGGTTCTGCTTCAAGTTCTGTAGTCGGCGTTTCTTTCGGGCTTGCTACTGCTAACGTAGATCTATCGTCATCGTCGGGTGCAACTGGGTTGTACCAATTATACGCATCAGCAAATCGGCAAATAAATCTTAATAACTCAACTACTGGTTCTGTTTCTGGTGGGTTTTCTGCCAATGATGTTTTGCAGATTGCTGTTGATGTTGACAATAGCAAGATGTGGTTAGGTGTGAATAACACTTGGTATAACTCAACATACACAGCAAACGGTGACCCTGCTACTGGCGCAAACGCGACATCAACAACATCAATGGTTGGTCTGTTCCCATTTTCTAATGTGTACAGCAACAGCGTGAACTGGAACTTCGGTCAGCGCCCCTTCGCCTACACGCCACCAACAGGATTCAAAGCACTGAACACGCTGAACCTGCCTGATGCGACTATCAAGAATGGTGCTCAGTACATGGCGGCTACGCTGTGGACAGGTACTGGTGTAGCAAGAGACATTAATAACACAGTAAACGGAGTTTCATTTCAACCTGATCTTGTATGGTTAAAAATAAGAAGCTCTGCTGATAGTAATGGTTTATTTGATTCTGTTCGTGGTGCTGGTAAACGGCTTCAATCAAATGATACAGGAGCAGAAGCAACCACGACAGCAGTTCAATCAGCATTTTTATCAAATGGTTTCACTGTTGGGATAGATAGTCAATCAAATGGAAGCGGCTCAACTTATGTAGGCTGGCAATGGAAAGAAGGCGCGACGCAGGGCTTCGATATTGTGACGTATACGGGGACGGGTGTGGCTCGGACTGTGGCGCACTCGCTGGGTGTTGCGCCGGACATGATGATCGTAAAGCAGCGCAGCGGAGTACAGGATTGGGTCGTTTATCACAAGTCTATTGGCAATACAGGCGCACTGTTCTTGCAAGCTACAAGCGCAACAGCCACTAGCGCACTGTATTGGAATAACACCAGCCCAAACAGTTCCAGTTTTACAGTCGGCACAGGTAACGGCACAAACGCGAACACAGCCACCTTCGTCGCCTACCTATTCGCCGCAGTAGCAGGTTACAGTGCGTTTGGATCGTACACGGGTAACGGCAGCACGGACGGGCCGTTTGTGTTTTTAGGATTTAGAGCCAGATGGATCATGTACAAGCGCACCGATTCAACAGGCCAGTGGAACATTATCGACACGGCGCGAAATACGTTTAACCAGTTGGATACGCTGCTTCGCGCCAACCTGTCGAACGCCGACGAAACAAATGCAGTCTATGCACAGGACATTACTGCAAACGGCTGGAAGATTCGCTCGACCAACGTGGACATTAATTCTAGTGGCGCAACATACATATACGCTGCATTTGCAGAAAATCCGCTGAAATTTTCCTTAGCCCGCTGATATGCCGAAGAACAGCCCACGCCCATCGCGCCAAGCCTACCGGAACTACAACGGAGTTCTGGGGAAGGTCGTTGGAATTGCAGACACCAAAGAAAAAAACGGCGCTTTGCAATACGTTGTGAAGTGCGCCGATTGTGGTGAAACGCATCTGCGAAACGCAAAGCATTTGAAGCAAGGAATTAAAGTGCAGGAATGCAGCAAATACAAACCGCAAAATTGGTCTGGACTTGAACGGCAGGACAACATCATTCGCAAGCAGTACGGAATATCGATGCAGGAGTTTACTGATTTACTTTCCACACAAGGCGGCGGCTGCGCCATCTGCCAAAAACCAATGGAAGCGATTAGACGCAGGATGAACATTGACCACTGCCATGACACAAATGAAGTGAGAGGCATCCTTTGTTCTGGTTGCAATACAGGACTAGGACATCTAGGAGACAATATTGCGGGGCTTCAACGGGCAATTGCCTACCTTCAAAATCCACCATTCAAGAACGCATTAGCGAGGTAACAAATGGAGCCAGCATTCAATCGACTGTCTCCTGATGTCCGGTTCTATAACACCGGGAAGCCATGTAAGTACGGGCATTTGTCTGACAGGTACACTAGCAACAATGAATGCGTTGAGTGTAGGCGCGTAAAGAACGTGTCGCTAAAGGCTAGGCAGATGGCATGGGCTGAACAAAATAAGGATCGCAAGAATGCTGTGGGACGCTATCGGTATCAAGCCAATGCGGAAGCTGAACGTGAGCGTACTCGCCGCAAATACGCCACCAACAAAGATAAGGTGAACGCCACAAACAATGCGTGGGTTGCAAAAAATCCCGGGATTAAAAACCACTACGGGGCAAAGCGTCGTGCCGCTATTAGAAAGCAGATTCCGTCATGGGCTGACATTGAACAGATAAAGATGATCTACAAGAACTGTCCTTCTGGGTATCACGTTGACCATATTATTCCTTTGCAAGGTAAACTGGTCTGTGGCTTTCATTCGCATAACAACTTGCAATATCTGACTGCTGCTGACAATCAGCGTAAGTTCAATAGACTGGAGGAATCATATGTTTCTGCTCAATGGTAAGCCTTTGCCTTTGGACACCCCATTTAAAACTGAGGATGGAACATCGTTCCCAGCAAATTGGCTACGGCTCACCACCATCCACGAAAAGAACGCTATCGGTATCACCGAGGTGCCTGACCCGGAGCCTATCGTTGTCGCTCCTGCTGAACCAGATACAGAACCAGAGGTGCCAAGTGAATGATTGGCTGACTAACCTCGGTGTCGGTATCGCTGCTGCTGGCGCTGGTGCCTACGGTATGTACCAGAAGATCATGGCTGACAGCCGCAGCAACAAGGCCGCTGATGCTACTGACGCTGCATGGCAGCAGGTCATCGCTACTCTGCGCGAGGAAGTCACACGCCTGTCTGATCGGCTGGCTGCGGTCGAGGAGCAGAACCGTAAGTGCGAGGAGATGAACGACAGCTTGCGCGAGGAGATCATCGCCATGAAGAAGCAGTTGCATCTCTTTTAATATGTGGATCCATTAACCCTACTAGCTGCTGCCAATGCTGCTGTCGCTGCCGTCAAGAAAGGATGCCAGCTATACAAGGACATCAAGGGCGCAGCAGGTGAGGTCAAGGATGTACTTGATGATCTGAAGTCGCAGTTCGGGAAGATCAAGAACCCGACCAATGCCCAGAAGATTCAGTACAACGAGGAGGTGCAGCGGGTACAGGAGATAGGCAGGGCTGACCCGAACGATGTGTTCATCAAGATTGGCAATGATCTTGGTGTGCTGATGGATGAGTACGACAAGATCGGCAAGGTGTTTATCCAGCAGGAGGCAGAGGCACAGCAGGTCTACACCGGCACTGAGAGCATAGGTAAACGTGCATTGATGCGCGTCATCGTCCGGTCAAGGTTGGATGCCATGCTGGCAGAGTTACGCGAGACGATGGTCTACAAGGCACCGCCTGAGTTGGGTGCATTGTGGACTAAGTACGAAGCGATGTGGAAGCAGATCGTTGTTGAGCAGGATGCGGCACATAAGCGTGAGACTGCAAGGCTACAGAGAGAGGCAGCACAGAGACGTAGGGCAGCGAGAATAAGGCGAGAGTACGCAACATGGTTTGGCGCAATCCTTTTCGTCGTAGTGTGGTTCCTCGGCGTACTGCATCTTCTTCGGGGCAGTCTGACGTATCGTTTGCTCTCGTCCTATGTGTACTTGTAATGGCACTTACTTTTGTCGTTGTTCTGCCTGTACTGGGTGTGATGTACATGGACTTGAACAACGCACGGGTTGCGGTTGAGATGGAGATACGCGCTCTCCGAGAATTACGCAAGCAGATTATTAACGAGCGAATGAGGGGTGACTAATGCTGACACTGAACCAACTGAAGCAGATGCTACCGAAGAATCCGTATGTAGCTGACTGGCATGAAGCGCTGACCCAACTGCTACCCGACTACGACATCAATACTCCCCGCCGAATAGCTGCCTTCGTTGCACAGTGCGCTCATGAATCTGGTGGCTTCATGGTACTGAAAGAAAACCTGAACTACAAGCCTGCCACCCTCCGTAAAATTTTCCCCAAGTATTTCCCGACAGATGCAATCGCTAATGACTACGCAACAAAGCTCAACAAGCAAGCGGCTATTGCGAACCGTGCCTACGCAAATCGTATGGGTAATGGTGACGAGTCTAGTGGCGATGGCTGGCGTTTCTGTGGTCGTGGTCTTATCCAACTTACCGGACGTAATAACTATCAAGCATTTGCTGACAGTCTGGAGATGAACATCAATGATGTGCCTGAGTATCTGGCTACCTTTGAGGGTGCGGCTCAGTCTGCCTGCTGGTTCTGGGAGACGAACAACCTGAACAAGTGGGCTGACAGTGGCGACATCAAGGAACTGACACGCAGGATCAACGGTGGCTACATTGGTCTGGAGGATAGGATCAAGCACTACAACCATGCACTCCATGTAATGGGAGGCCACTGATGAGCCGACTGCTTATCCTGCTGGCGCTGGCTGGGTGTGAGCAGAGTTACCGATACCCTTGCCAGAACCCTGACAACTGGATGAGTAAGGAATGTCAGAAGCCAGTCTGTGAGGTAAACCAGACTTGCCCTGACCATATCTTTGCAGACCAGAAACGCATGGAACCGTGGATCAATGGTGGCAAGGTAACGACAGAATCGAAGGAAGACAAAGGGGGGAGGAATGACTGTGCTAAATAAAATCGCTGATCGTATGCTTGATCGTGGAACGCTGTACACCACAGACGAACTGATGGCTCGACTGAAGTTCATCATTGGTATCTGTCTGACGCTGACACTGATGGGTATCATCTTCACGATCCTGTACTCCGTGATCTTCGTGACCCAGCCGTTGAAGGGCATTAGTCCGATTGACCAGAAATTTTTTGAGGTCATTATCCCGGTGGCCTCGTTCCTCTGCGGCATCTTGTCCGGCATCATGTTGAACGGCACAGACCAAGGCCAGATGGATGCGATGAAGACCACGATGGCTGGGTTCAAAGAGGCCAGCGCACAGGCTGCAAAGGCACCGGAGGTATTGCCTGAGTCAGCGCCTGCATCCAAGTCTGCGCCTGCTGCTGGTCGTCCGACACCACCCGCACCTGTGTTTACTGGAGAGCCTGTTGCCCAGCAAGCTGCTGGCGTAGGCTTCGATGGTAAGAAAGCTCCCCCACCCGCACCTGAACCGGAGGTTTGACATGAAGAAACTGATTGCACTTATTGCGTTTGTTCCCCTGCTGGCCTTTGCTGGTGGCGAGATGAAGGAAGTCTGTCACATGGAGAAGGACAAGGCAGGCAAAGAGAAGAAGGTTTGCAAGACGATCAAGGTACACAAGAAGCTGGAAGGTAAGAAAGTACCGGGGCAGAAATGAACCCGTGGATGATCCTTGGGGTTGTGCTGGTTGTAGGTGCTGCTGGCGGCGCTGGCGTGTACAAAGGCCATAAACTAGGCATGGCTGAAGTACAGCAGAAGTGGGATAAGGAACGCGCCGAACAGGAAGCTGCTTATGCTCAGGCACAAGCCGAGGCAAGATCCAAAGAGAAGGCATTGCAGGCGAATGCTGACGCTATTAGACAGGAGAAAGATCGTGAGATCAGGAATCTTAATGCTCGTGCTACCGCTCTTTCTAACAGCATGCGCGAGCGTCCGTCCCGCCCCACCACCGAAGCCAGTGCCGTGCCCAGTACCGCCGAGGCTAGACCCGCTGCCGCCGGATGTACTGGAAAAGAGCTTTATAGGCCAGATGGAGAATTTCTTGCAAGGGAAGCTACCAGAGCAGACGAAACAAGAGTCCTCCTCAAGCAATGCCGCGAGCAGTACGAATCCGTAATCAAGATGCTGATGGAATCTAACTGACCCGCTTGAAGTAATCAGTCGGGATATGGACAACTGGTTCTATATCCTGACTGTCTCCCCTGTCCTTCCTGCCTCCGACTCCGTAGGTTACATCGCACCAGCCCTGTGTGTGGTAGAAGATACCGTCACTCCACTTGACGATGACTAGAAACTTGCCGCCGATCTCCTGTGCCATTGCCTTGCCGTGCATCCACTTGTGCATGGACAGCATCAGGGTTGGGTACTGACTGCGAGGATTGTTGCGGCACTTGAGTTCAGCAAATGCCTTGGCCTCTCCCCGCTTGGTCAGCATCCAGTCCACATGGTAGGCACGAGGTAGCTTGTGAAAGTCAACTTCCCACATGAGGAACAGTGCTTCCTGTACTTCCTTTTCGCGCTGTAGGTCAGCGTCTGTCTCATAGATGGGACGCATTCTTTTCTTTCAACTTGGCTTCGATGGCTTTTGCGTATTCCAATGTATCGAAATAGCAGTTAGTTACATACTGCTCTGCCATTGCTTCGTATTCCTCATCCGTCAGCCCCTGCCATTCGCGCTGTGGTGGCGCGGTGACAGTTAAAACGCCATCCTGCTTTGCACCGCACTTTGTGCATTCAACTTCCATCAGGTACTTGTCAGCCACCGGCTCCGGTTCAGGCTGCGCGAGTTTGGCAAACAGAATTGCAGCCGCATCCAAGGTCTTAGCCGGAACAACCTCTGATCGACGAACTTCGTGCTCTAGCGCTTCTAGCACCTGCTGCGCTTCCTCGCGGGTCAGTGTGATGGTCATTGCTCCCCCTTCGCTCTCAGGTTTTTATCCACTGTCGCGTCAATGCAAGTGCCCTCTAGCTGCGTAAGCTCACCTTCACTCATCTCAGCCCTGTCACGCATCTTCTGCTTTTGCTGGCGCACTTCCTCCCTGCATTCTTCTTCGTTGGTATAGAAGCCGCGTTGCTGCATGAACTCACAATGAGCGTTGATGCAAACCCATAGAACCGGGATGAAGATTGTCATAGCTTATGCCCCCTTATCATGCGGCAGCGTTCCCGCTCCTGTGGTGTTACGTCTGGACTGATCTCCGCTACTGTGCAGATGTTGTGTCTCGTTGGCGGGTTGATGTTCACTCTGACTAGACAGTACAGCAGCACCGCCCATGCCGGTATCAGGCACAGGAAGATTGCGTATTCTTTTATTTTCTCCATTGCTTTCCTTCACTTGTCGTTTACGCCACAGGCTCACTTGAGGTCATCCAAGTCGGACAAGTCTCTGGCTACCCGCAGCACTGCGAGGATGGCTTGGTCTACGCTGTTGACGATATCCACCTGCCCTCGCCAATCCCTGTGCCAGATGATCTGGTCTGGGGTTAGCTTCTGGTCTGATGGTTTCTTGTTGCCATCCTTGACTTCCAGCAGGATATTGAATCCCTTGTATCCCACCAGCAGATCAGGACAGCCAGCACCTACGCCATGCAGATGCTGAACAAAGCAGCCCATGTGCCGCAAGGCTTTGACTATTTCCTTCTGGTTCTCATCAATTCTTGCGGCTCTCATACCATTCCTCACGTTTAAAAACTATGCCGTCTTTGGCAGGGCTGTACCCATCGCAATCTACTTCTGCTGCGATTGACATGAACACAGCCCCATCTCTTTGCAAGTCTGCTGCCATGCACCTTCCGTACCCCACCTTTGCATGGGAGGGGTAGTCGCGCAGGTTGTAGTTAATACAATGCAGGCATCGCATTATTTTTCCCGTAGAAGCTTGGGGATTTATGCTGCTTGCATGGTCGGCATACCCATCGGTTTGTCTTGTTGCACTTCTTCCAGTAGCCGCCTTGTATTTCCCGGTGACTATTGCATGAGGTACACCAGCGAGTGCCTGTGTTTTCTAGCTTGGTCATAGCAACCCCTTGATGTCGCGCACAGGTATCTCATACTTCTCATGGACTTTGAGGATGATGGATGCTGTGACTGGTCTGCCAGCCCGGATCTTGCAGATAGCAGACGGCACGATATCGAGCGCGACTGCCAGTGCATGGTCATTTTTTAAACGATAATTTTTTATCAAAAAATCGAATAGTCGATGAGCCGGTTTCCTTATTTTTTCTGGTGGATAATTTGTATTCATTGATTGTCCTCTTGATATCTGTCTCTACGGCTGGTGTTGGGATGAAGCGGTTAGGGTCATCAGCAATCTGTTCGCTGATAAGTTTCTTCCTACTTCGCAAGTATTCTTTTGCTAACTCAAGCTTGACGTTGTAGTCCATTGTCTGCCCTCACGTTATCTGATTTACCTTCTTCCTCATTCATCTTTGCGCCGAGATATTTCAGCCGCGTCTGGTACGCTTGGGTTAATACTACACGCACCATTGCATCAAGACGTTTCATGATGGGTTCGTTGGCTTCTCGCAGTTCCCGAAGCTTGGTCATACGGGTACGCGGCGCTGCCTTGCCTGATTGCGTAACCTGATCGGCGAGCTTGTTGTACTCAACCAGCCACTGATCCATCGAGCTGTAGGATACGGGTTCCTTCCCCGGCACAAAGAGAGGCCATTCGGAATCAGTTTCCTGCGAAACGACTGGACTAGCGACCGTCTCCCCTTCCACGGAAGCAGCGTCCTGAATGATGACAACCTCCTCAACCACGACTGCCGCCTCTGCCTCTGGCTCCGGTGTGTCGGCATCTGGCTGGCTCTCTGTCTCAAGTACCTCATAGGTTTCCTCTATCAATTTGGCTGGAGCGATAGCATCCAATGGGTTGCGTGGGATGTCCTTGATCTCTGCTGGCTTGGCATCTGACGGGTAGTCATTGGCCTCCTCAGTGGTGATGAGTCCCTTCAGCGCATCCGGGAAGGCATCGCGCAGGGCAAAACCTCTGGCTCTCATCTGTAGCATTCGCTTGGGGTAGCTAGTCCACGGCCCCTGCTTATTCCACAGTCCTGCCCGTTTGGCATCCTCCACTGAAAACCGTGCTGTGACAGGCTTACGCCCCCTTCTGTGGGCGATACAGACTGCGACAGGGTTCGGTGTACCTTCGTTCTCAAAGAACTCCTCTACGCCCTCACAGGCTGGGTGTGCCTGCACCAGTGCCATCGCTGCATCGCCGTACACGCTGGGCTTGCCATTTATGACGCTGATGTTTTGCAAAGCTTGCATCGGGGCAAGACCGATCTCGGTTCCCCATTGGATAGCGACCAAGATATCCAGCGGCTTTCCTGCATAGTTCTTGGGGACAAGATTACTGTTGGCTAGTTCGGACGCGAAGTCCTTGGCCTCTGCGAATGTTGTCGGCAGGAACCCTTGCCTTACTGTGAGATTACTCATTTGATTTCCTTCACGGTTAATGTTGACTGACGCACTGAGTACGCCGCCTTTCCTTTGACTACGCGATCTTGTGTCGCTTGGTAATTCCGCATAGGCCAACTTACTTGGTAACGTCCTATCATTGCTTTACTGGCTGTCTGCATAGCTTCTTTGATCTTAGTTTCGCGATCATTGATGATTTCCTCGCACTGCTTTATGTCCTGCTTGGCTTCTAAAATGTCACGCGCCCATGTTTCAAATTCACCGCCGAGTTGGACTGCAACATCTTCTCCCTGCGCCCAAGTCCTGTCGGCATCGGCAGAGTTGACAGGCGGGTAGTAATCAATATGCCTGTCCATTTTCCAGATGTCAAGTCTCCGCTGAAAGTCTAGTGTGGCATTGGTGATGGCTTGCAGGGTTGACTCGTGCGGTTTGAACAGGAAGATGCGTAGCTCTGTGCCGCGATATAAGACGCATAGAGCGCCCCATTTAGCGCCGGTGATATCCATCTGTGCCTGAAGCTGGATCGGCCCTCTGTAGAGCGCTGGGCTATGCTCTGGTGCCACTGCGGTTAGCTTGGCTTCCAGTATGCCGCGACCGTCAAGGGTAATCGACTCGTGATCCATTACCATGATGCCAAGGTCTGGGTTGTTGTGGATGACTATCCCGTTGCCATCGGCAGTTGCGTCGAGACTACAGGCGAGCGGTAGCAGTGGGTGAAAGTATGGCTCTGGGTGCTTAGTCTGAATATTTGACAGCCCCAGCCGGACTGCCGCCCTTTCTAATATCGCCGACTCGAACGTATTTCCCCAGTCCATTGCTTCATTGCTAATGCTTTCGGGTGTCTTGTTTCCGAGTGCGTCAATCGTCGCTGATAGCTCATCGTTCGGACTTCTATACTTGCTGAATCCCATGACAGCAGGTAGACGGGAAGCGGACAGCATTGTGTCCGGTGTGACTTTTCCGACCATAATAAACCCCTTATTAAAATGTTAATGTGACTCGCTGAATGATTCGCTCGATCAGTGAATGGGTAACTGTGTAACCCTGCTGCTGAGACAGATTGACTAGCAGCAAGACTTGCAATGCGTCTGGCTCTGACAGGTTCGGTGCTACTTCATACAAGGTTGCGAGTGTGACTGGCATAGTGATCCCTTTCGGTTCATATGGCGTTAAAAAAACCTGCCCGAAGGCAGGTTGTGTGCTGCTCTGGTACTGTTAAGCGGCAAGCTTGATTGATATAACCTTGTGCATGGTCTTGCCGTGTGCTGGGTAAGCGATGACCTTGGCAAGCTTGTGAAAGCAGGCACGGCACCCGTTACACTTGCCCTCGTGCTCGTAAGCTTGGCAGACTGTCATACCCTTCTTGGCATCAGCAGCAGACGGGATGATCACGGAACCGTGAAGGCCCTTTGTGTACTGGCCTGTCACGCTGTCAGATGAGAATCGCACGGATACATTTTTCAATGCCTGCATTTCAGCGAATACCTGCCGAAACTTTGGAAACTTGTACATACGGGTAGGTAACCAGTGCTGGCACCACGGAGTACGCTTCATGACTTCGAGAATCTTTTCAGCAAGGGCAAGTGTGTATACATCACCTGAATCAAACCAGCGGAAATACCGGTCTTTTTCCAGCTCTTGGCACATATCATCCGCCCATTCGATACGTTTCCAGTCTTCCTGATTATGCAGTCTGGGTGCCTTGACGTTATTGAAGCGGTAATTGCCAGTCGTTGCATAGCATCCCTTGCAAGCGTCTACTAGTTCGCCGGGTGAAGCAATGGAACCGGGGCAGGTATCAATGGCCTGTAAAGACCATGAGCGGATGCCGTCAAGCTTTGAAGTAACAGAGATTTTTACCATGATGTCATTTCCTTTCTGGGTTGACAGTTAATTAATAAGCAAGGCACATAAACAGGAAAACAGCAAGGCAAGCAAAGGAAAATACGCTTGCCAGAATGTCAGTGATTGAGGGTTTCATTATTTGTCTCTGGCAAGATGAGCAAGGCCAATGCCACCCAAGGCAGCACCAGAGAAACAAAGGATTGCAGAGAATCCAACAGGCGAACCAATGACAACAGACCAGATGGTCAGGATATTAAATACAAGGGATGCAAGAATGAGAGCGGTAGAGTCTTTCATGGTGTCGTGTCCTTTCAGGTTTTGACGTTGATTGTGTGCTGCTGACCGAAGTATATATCTTGACGGCAGGAACACAAGATAATTATTTCAATCGATTATTGCATTGTGATAGCATCCGCCTATGGAACAGAAAGCCACATTATTAAGGTTGCGGGTTGATGTCAGGGAAATGCTCGACCGGCAAGCAGAGCAGCAGAGACGCTCACGAGTATCAATAGCAGAGCAAGCGATCAGGGAGTATTGCAGACAGCATGAAAGCACGGAAGACAAGCTTCAAAGGATGATTAATGCAAAGCTTTGAGATACCAGAGAAGCCACTGATCGAGCAGCATAGGCCACAGGACTTGCGGAAGTATTCAATAGTCCCGATCAGAGCAGCGAATGACAGGCGGATCAGGCCAGCAGCGATGCGGGTATTACTGACAGTCTGCAGTTATGCCAACAGAGCAGGCTTGTGCTGGCCGAGCCATGCCAATGTCGGGAAAGCTTTAGGTGTGAGCAGACAAGCAGCAGGCAGGCAGATCAGAATCTTGCGAGAACTAGGTTATTTCAAGGTAGTCAAGAATCACAGTCACGGGAAGACAGCACAGATTATCAGAGTTATCTATGATGAAACATTGTCAAATAATGCGTTGATGGATTCAGTCAAGTTCGAAGACTTGCCGCCTACCCTTCAGGCTTGGCAGACTAGCAAGACAATCGAAGCAATCAACCAAAACAAAGAACCGATCAACACGGTTGCACTAACGGCAGAAAAGAACGAACGTTCGTATTTAAGTGTTGATGATGTTTTGTTAATGTGGCGAACAGAGTGTAACAAGGCTGGCATTGTCAGGATTGTAACCAGTGAAGACAGGCAGGCAGTGGTGTCGATGTGTGCTGCTGGCCTGAGCAGGGAGGCATTCGAGCGTGTCCTGCAGCAGGTCTTCGCAGACTGGCAGCAGCATCGCAGAGAGCCACCGCATCGACTTGCTTGGTTCGCTGCCAGACTGGCATCAGCGTGAGGCCACCCCTTGCCCCCCCACCGTCCGCCTGTATCGGTGGGTACCTCACTCAATTTTTCCCAGCTTTTTCAGGTTTTATATAACGATAAAGTCTGAAAAACCGCTGTTACAGACTTTTTTTATATATAACTGTGAGGTAGTTAGCGGCTGGCTTAGAGGCGTTGGCTACGAAGGAAAGGCCCTCACGGGGTGGGCAAAGAGAATCTAACCCATATTTTTTATATAGGAGGAATCCATTACTGGATGCTTGTTCTAGTTTATCTAGGCTAACAGAGGGGCCAGCCTCTGCAAGAACTATGTGTCCCGATATTCTCTACCTGATCCCATCCGGGGGTATGAATAAGGAGTACCGTCCTACTCGCCACGTTTATTCCCTTGGTCACAAGCTACCGACGGGAGGGGTGGGTTATGCCCCCTGCAATGAAGTATAGTAGATAGGCACAGTTGTGCAAATAACTTTTAGTAATCTCTTTGGAGAGCCACATGAACTACGGTAATAAGCCATATGAGTTGCAAGATGACAATGGTAATTTGTTTTTAAATAAGAAGAAGAATGAGAATAGCCCGGACTGGTCTGGGAAGATGAAGTTAAATGGTCAGTTGTTCTACCTGTCGGCATGGGAGAAGAAGACGAAGAACGGGGATCTGTTTTACTCGGTACGTCTAGGGAAGATGGTGCCAGCAGAACCTACCCAGCACGCGATAGATAAAGGCAATGGATATATGCCTAACGATAAAAAAGATAATATGGATGACGACATCCCTTGGTGATATATTGTTCTCCGGGGAAAGCGGATCCTGTGAAATGGGTAGCTGGAATCTAGATAACTGCCAGCCACAGTGCAGCGAGTACCCGACTAATAATCCTAAAAAGGAGCCATATGAAATATCTCATCGCCCTCTGGCTAGCAGCTACCGCAACTATGAGCTACGCAGCCTGCACATACAACAGCTACTGTGGCCCTAATGGTTGTGTCTACTGCACCACCTGCTGCTATGCTGGTAACTGTAATACCACTTGTAATTGATTATGGACAAGGCAATCTTCGTTAATGGCAAAAAGGCATACGTCGGCATTGAGCATGGCGAAAGCGTCAGCTTGTCTCGGTCAGATGCTAAACGGTTAATGGAGATTGCCAGCCAGCATGGTGCTTACTACGAAGGCAACGGCGGGGATATCTCTGCCATCAAGGAAATACCCAAGTCCGCTTATCGTGGATCATGGGATGAACTATTTGCAAAACAAGTAAAAGGATACCCACCTGAGTTCCTGTACACCATATTCACCAACACAGAAGAAAATAACCAAAAGAAACACTTGGTCTCGCCGAGTAAAACCATTATACAAATGGCGTTAAAAGCGCAAGACAAGATTGGGTTCTTTAAAAATAAACGGTTTACCTCTGACACGCTAATTAAGTTTTTGCGTGGGATTAGCGAATCAGATGCCGACTTTGTGGAAATGGCTAAAGAAAAGGCTACTCAGGCAAATGTTGAGAAGTTCCTGTCTGCTGGTGAAGAACTGATGTGGCCTGATGAAGATTGGGAAGATTACCCCAATAAGGCAGGGAAGATGGCAAAGAAAGCCAACTCTCAAAGACAGATGTTTGTTGCCAACCAAGACAGCGGTGTTTACGTTATGGGCAGCGATCATATTGAAGAAATACAAAAGATTAAGCCGGGGAAGAAAATTGTCATAAGCAGCAAAAAACAAATGGGCAGATCAATGATGTCTGATGTCTCACTGTAATGTCAGTTACCAAACAAATACCGTCAATTAAACACTGGGGTGGAGTCCGTAAAGTCCAAGAACGACTTGGAGGCTCCACAACTATCGCCAAGAACAGGGAAGCTGTCGCCTATGCCCTGCTGACTATTGCTAATACCAAGCTCACCGACATCATGGAGTGGGATACCCAAGGCAATATACAAGTTAAAGCCAGTAAAGACATCCCTGAACACGCACTGCAAGCCATTAAGTCCATCAAAGTCAACGAGCGCTACGACAAAGAAGGCGGTTGTGTGCGGACTCTGGACATAGAACTGTACGACAAAGTGGGTGTACTGAGAATCTTAGCCAAAGCCTCGGGGCTGCTGGATACTGCCGAGGAGTCCGATAAACCCAGCGTCATTGGCATTAATGTTAAGGCGCCGGAAGTCATAGACGCAGAGGAAATCAGTGACCAGAGATGACATTATCCGTATGGCGTGGATGTCTGCAGATTATTGGGCAAATCATTACGACAGAAAAAGTAAAGCTGACATGGAATTGTTGCGGAAACACGTTGCAAAAAAGTTCCTAGAAATTGCAGCATCAGAGCGCGAGGAATGCGCGAAGGTGTGCGATGAGCAAGCAGACGAACACGCTCAGTTGCAGGAATTCTATGAACTAGCTGCTGTTGAAACATTAGCAGACGCTATACGCGAACGGGGTGAGGCATGACTGTCATAGACCTTGCCACAAAGCGTCATCCAGTAACCTACACATTAGTGATTACACATCACTGGGATGGTCATTTTGAATTTTCAGTGCTTGATGTTGCTAACGATGAGCGCAGTCAGGAGGCGGTTGGGTACGCATTAAAACAAGCAGCAGCGGCATGGGATCGCGCAAGGGGCAGCAGTGAGTAAAACTAAAGATGCAGGCACAAAGGAGATGCCCGTCACAGGGCTAAACCTCGACTTCTCTACCAGCCCAGTCGTCTGGAAGTTCCTGCAATCTAAAGCATTCGTTCGCGGAGTCATGGGGCCAGTAGGCTCAGGCAAGTCATACGCCTGTTGTGCCGAGATCATGATGAAGGCCGTGCAGCAAAAGCCTAGTCCTATTGACGGCATCAAGTACAGCCGCTTTGCGATTGTCCGAAACAGCTACCCGATGCTAAAGACCACGACGATTAAAACGTGGCTCGATTTGTTCCCAGAGAATACCTTTGGCCCCTTGCTATGGACACCACCGATTACCCACCACATCAAGCTGCCAGCAAGAGATGGTGCCGCTGGGATCGACTGCGAGGTGATCTTTCTTGCGCTGGATCAGCCAAAGGATGTGAGAAAGCTACTCTCGTTGGAGTTGACAGGTGCATGGGTCAACGAAGCACGGGAACTACCAAAGGCAGTGATCGACGGATTGACACACCGAGTCGGACGATACCCGACTAAGCGGGACGGCGGTGCTAGTTGGCACGGCATTATATTGGATACAAACCCAATGGATGATGACCATTGGTGGTTTAAGCTGGCTGAAAAGGAGAAGATGAGTGGGGCGTTTAAGTGGGAATTCTTCAGACAGCCCGGAGGAGTCATCGAGGCTGATCTTGCAGAACTTCCAGAAAATCCTGAAGCTAACGATTGCATCTATAGCGCAGGAAGATGGTGGCAAAAGAATCCTAAAGCTGAAAACATCAGCAACCTCCCCGCTGGCTACTACCAGCAAATGCTCCTCGGGAAAAACCTAGACTGGATACGCTGCTACGCCGAAGGTAAATACACCTATGTACAGGAAGGTAGACCCGTCTGGCCTGAGTACGACGATAATCTGATGTCCGCCGACTTGGAATACGACCCAGCCCTGCCCATCCAAGTAGGACTCGACTTCGGTTTGACCCCAGCCGCCGTCATTGGACAAAAGACAAGTGCTGGCACATGGAAAGTCCTCCACGAGATCGTCACCTTTGACATGGGTCTGGAACGTTTCGGTCAGCAACTGCTGGGTGAACTGAATGCCCGGTTCCCCAAAGCACAGATTTTCGTCTGGGGCGACCCCGCCGGTATGCAGCGAGATGCTATCTACGAAGTCACCGCCTTCGACCACCTGAGAACATTGGGTTTACGCGCCCAGCCTACGCCAAGTAACGACTTTAAAGTGCGCCGGGAAGCAGCCGCAGCCCCAATGCAGCGCCTAATCCAAGGAAAACCCGGCTTGATAGTTGACAAGTCCTGCAAGCTACTGCGGAAATCCTTGGCTGGCGGCTACCACTTCAAGCGGATCTCAGTTGGCGCTGGTCAAGAACGCTTCCGAGACGCTCCAAACAAGAACGAACACTCCCACGTTGGCGATGCTTTTGGCTACCTGCTGCTGGGAGGGGGCGAACACCGCAGAATGACCAAGAATCCTATGGGTTCCAACGGTCAATTTATCCAGCAAAGCGTAGCCAATACCGACTTCGACATCTTTGCCTAAGATTTTGCTATCGCCAAGATAGCATGACGCTTGCATAGTCGGGTAAAAAGCATACAATTCCCTCAAAGTTTTGTTAAGGAGGATGTATGCCATTCTGGATTTCAGCCGCCATGTTGGTAGGTTCGGTATATCAGGCCGATAAAGCAAGGCAGTCTGCTAATGAAGCCCGTAAATTAGCACAACAAGAAGCTGCCACAGCCCAAAAGTCGGCTGATGCTCAACTGCTGGAGCAGCAAAAGCAAACCAGTATCGCTAAGGAACGACTCTCCGCTGAGACAGCTCGATACGCAGAGCAAAAGGGCGCAATGGAGGCCGAAGCTGCCCGTATCGCCAAAGAACTTGAGGACGAACGTCGCCGTATGGGACAGGAAGAATCCTCAAAAATGCGAGCCAGAGCGCGTGGCGGTCAACGTGCATTACTCTCTGATGAGCGACTGACACCAGAACTCGGAACACTCGGCATGGGCACGGGGATCTGACATGGCTAAGAAACCTACAGCAAGGCAGCGCGACATATCCCGCTTGGCGACACAGTACCAGCAAGATGTCTCCGACGTTGCAAAGCAAATGGAAAGAGTTACCAGTTCTCCGTCAGGCTTGGAAGACTTCCAGAAGAAATCTGCCGACTACCAAAAGCGTCTGCAAGACTATCGCGCAATGATCGAGCAGTACCAGAAAGATCCGTATGAGCGCATGACAGTCCCAAGCGCAAAGTATAACTTCCGAGCAGGTAGCTATGACTTAAATATGCCCGGTCAGGGCATGGTCAACTACAACCAGCTTCAAGATTGGAGCATTGAGAGCATCGGTCGTGAGGTCAAGACCAATAAAGGCAGAACGCCTGATATGGCTTACGACATTGTGCTAAAGCGAGATAAACCATTCCCCGGTCAGTTTACTGAGCAAGCACCAACACCACCAGAAACAACAGGCAGAGAACAAAGTTTGTCTGCTTTGCAGGAAAAGCGCGAGGCATTAGAAGAAGGATTCCAGCGAGAAGTAGCAGAACGTAAGGCATCACGGCTGGCAGCAACAGGACGCAGATCGCAATCAAGACCAATGCTATCCAAAGGAGTCACGCTTTAATGGACAAGTTCGACAAAAAAGTAAGGAAGGTGATGCGTGAATACAAGTCTGGCACATTACATTCTGGAAAAGGTGGCCCGGTGGTTAAGGATCCTAAACAGGCTCAAGCGATTGCGCTTTCGGAAGCTCGTAAGGCAACTAAACAGAAAGGTTAATCATGCCACTCACCATCACAATTGAGCAAAAAGAATACGAAGAAGAAGAAAAGCTGCCGTCGGCAAAAGACTTGGCGCTTAAACGCAAAGCAATGAAAATGCTGGCAAAAGCACACGGCAAGAAGAAGCCCGGCAAGATGGATATGCCTGAAGATGAATACGAAGACGAGGATGATTGATGGCAGTCACCGAAGTCACCCTTGAATCGCTGACAACCAAGTCCCGGTTCGTCACGCAGGTTCAGAAGAACAACGCTGGCAACTACGTCGTTGCCGGTGCTGATGCACCATCAATTATGGTGGACGTGAACCACCAGCGTAACCACGACGGCAGAGCATTCTTTGCCTACAAGATGTACCCAGTTAGCGCAAAACTAGCCGCTGGTGCCAGCATCGACATAGCAATGGCCTCGCCAGCAGGCGTAATACCTCATTTGATGGTTGAAGCTTTGTGCTTGGGTGACGCAGAACTGTACATTTACGAGGGTTCGACGACCAGTGGTGGCACACCATTTACGCCGATTAGCAGAAACAGGAATTATGCAGTCAGCAATCCAAGCCAAGTTGCGATGGTCTTTGCCCCGACAGTGACCGCAGTAGGTACGGAGCTTGACGGGCAGATTATTCCCGGCGGTGTAGGCAAGAAGGCAGGTGGCGGCGATGCAGGATCACTTGAGTACGTCTTAAAACCACTGACAACTTACTTGTTTCGACTGACAAACGTAAACGGTGTTGCTCACGCAGCACATCTAGCCTTGGAGTGGTACGAATAATGGACAAGCCAAAGAAAGAAGTTTGGGATCAGCCAAGGCCAAAAGACTTAGGCAAGCCCAAAGAGTTGAGCGAATCGCAGAAGCGTATGGCTATGCGTCGAGCGCAGAAAGCTGGTCGTCCGTACCCAAACTTAATCGACAATATGGCAGCGGCTAGAGGGAAGTGATGAGTAAATACAAAGATCCTGAAGGCGGTTTGACTGAGGCTGGCAGACGCAAGTTTGAGGCATCAGGCGAGAGTAAGAATCTTCAGCCGGGAGTCAAGGAATCGTCTCCGTCAGGCGAGAAAGCAAGACGCAAAGGATCTTTTTTAACACGGTTTTACACCAATCCAAGTGGCCCACTGGTCGATGAAGATGGTGATCCAACAAGGTTGGCATTAGCTGCGAACGCATGGGGTGAGCCTGTGCCGAGAACCGCTGGTGCTGCAAGACGGTTGGCTGCAAAGGGCAGGAATTTACTGGATAAGTACAAGCTGGAGAGAGAAAATGGCTGATTGGATAAAAGAATATCAGAACTTTTCTTCCCAAGATTGGAAGCCAACTACTTTAGCTCCTGCTGAAGAGGCCAAGTTTCGCACTTGGATTCAAGGTACAAAGTTATTTAACTCCATAAAGGCTGATATTGCTGCGGAGAATAATCTTAAACCAGAAAAATTAGACAACAACAAAGTTATAGATATGTTGTCTCAACAGAACGACTACGATTATCGTGGGGCATGGAAGGCTGGTGTAAAAGAGGTTATTAGCAAACACGACAACAGACCTCATTGGCCTTCGTCTGCTGGAGATAAGATGCTGAAATCTCCAAAACATGAGACGGCGTGGAAAGAGTTTTTTATGCGGCAGTACAACAAAGACCCTGATGATATTGGATTATCAACCTTTGACCAAGCAAGGCAATGGTCTGCTAAGAAAGAGTCCACTAAAAATGCAATGCCGACACAACGTGGTGCTGATCGCTCAATGCTAATGAAAGAAAGGCTGAAATAATGGCTGAGATGTCCTACATGAAGGGTACACGCCGCAAGGTCTACCAAGGCAAGAAGATGCCGACGGATGAGATCTTACGCCGTGCCGAGAAAGCGCAACGAGACAAGGATCTGTTTGAGTCCTTGTACACCGATGCTTATGAGTTTGCCCTGCCACAACGCCAGCTTTACGGCTACTACGACGGCAACTCCAAGGGCGCTAAGAAGATGACGCGGGTCTTTGACTCGACAGCCATCAACTCAACTCAGCGGTTTGCCAATCGTCTTCAGTCTGGCATCTTCCCGCCACAGCGTAAGTGGTGCAGGCTAGAACCCGGCACCGATGTACCTGTTGAGCAGCGTGACCAAGCACAGGCTATCATGGATGTGTACATGGAGAAGATGTTTGCAGTCATCAAGCAGTCGAACTTCGACATTGCTATTGGTGAGTTCCTGCTGGATCTAGCAGTTGGCACAGCCTGCATGATGGTGCAGCCGGGCGATGACATCTCGCCTATCAACTTTACGCCGGTTCCCATGTTCCTCGTGTCGTATGAGGAAGGCGCGAACGGTACTGTAGACAAGATCTACCGCCGTATGCGTATGAAAGCAGAGGCCATCCAGCAGCAATGGAAAGACGCTGTATTCTCTGACTACTTGGAGCAGATGATTGACAGCAAGCCAACAGAAGACATTGATCTGCTGGAGGCCACTATCTATGACGCAGAACGTGGCGATTGGTGCTACCACGTTATCGAGGTAAAGACAAAAGAGGAAGTCGTCTACCGCCGTATGCTGTCCTCTCCTTGGGTCATTAGCCGCTACTCCAAGATTGCAGGAGAGGTCTACGGTCGTGGCCCGTTGCTAACAGCAATGCCAGACATCAAGACACTGAACAAAACCCTTGAGTTGCTACTGAAGAATGCTTCCTTGGCTGTGGCTGGTGTCTACACCGCTGCTGACGATGGTGTGTTGAATCCTCAGACAGTCAAGATTGTGCCGGGTGCGGTTATCCCAGTAGCTCGTAACGGTGGCCCACAGGGTGAATCACTCCGTGCTTTGCCTCGTGCGGGTGACTTTAATGTCAGCCAGATCGTCATTAACGACCTTCGTGCCAATATCAAGCGTACTCTGCTAGATGAGTCCCTGCCACCAGACAATATGTCGGCACGTTCTGCTACTGAGGTGGTAGAGCGTATGAAGGAACTAGCCCAAAACCTTGGCTCTGCCTTTGGTCGTCTGATTAACGAGACGATGATTCCGCTGGTTGCTCGTATCTTGCAGGTCATGGACGAGCGTGGCTTGGTCAATATGCCACTGAAGGTCAATGGTCTGGAGATCAAAGTCTCCCCTGTGGCTCCGTTGGCAATGGCGCAGAACATGGAGGAGATCAACAACATCGTTCAGTTCATGCAGCTTACCTCTACAATGGGTCAGGAGGGAATGCTGGCAGTTAAGACAGGCGAGTTGATCGACTACATTGGCGACAAGTTGGGCATTCCATCATCTGTGAGAAATACAGCGGCAGAGCGTGGCTTCTTGATGGAGCGTCAGCAGCAGATGATGTTGCAACAGCAGGCCGCGTTGGCGATGGCAGGACAGCAGCAGGCACTGATGGAAGGACAGCCGCAAGGAGCGCCGGGTGGAATGTGATCTGCACCATCACTTCGCTGATGGGTTATACGGGAAAGAATACTTTTTGCCGAAAGGGTGGGCGGTTCCCCAGCACGTTCACTCTTATTCGCATCTGTCGATTCTGGCAAAAGGTTCAGTGATTGTCGATATCGAAGGCCAGCAGAAGTTTTACGAAGCACCTGCTTGCATTGAGATAAAGGCAGGGCTGTCGCACGTTATCATCACCCAGACCGATACGATCTGGTACTGCATACACGCGACAGAGAAGGCAGAAGAAGCACAAATACATAACAACATTGTTCCTAATAAGGAGGCTTATGGCTGGGTGGGATGATCTGGAGGCAATGCAAGAAGCAATGGCACCTCCACAATCTAGCGATATGGATAAGCTGTGTCTGAGGGTCTTTGGCACAGAGGAAGGGCAGAAGTTGCTCAAGTGGTTTCGAGAGATAACGATTGAGCAGCCATGCTGGGGGCCGGGGAGTGATCCCTCCTACGGCTATTTTTTAGAGGGGCGATGCTCTTTAGTCAAAGAGATTGAGTCCCGTATACATAGAGCGAGGAACCTTTGAGCGATAACGAAACGGCAGTCGAGCCTAGTGCGGCAGCAGCAGAGTCCACTGGCCTACTTGACAACGTAGAAGCCAGTGAAGACAAAGCTCCTGATAACCCTGAAGCGACGGCGGTAGAACACCGCTCCGCAGAATCCATCCCCGATGACGAGCCAGTAGACCGGCCTGATTGGTGGCCTGAGAACTTTTGGAATAAGGATAAGAACGAGCCAGACATGGAGGGCATGGCTAAGTCTTGGAAAGACCTTCGCAAGATGGTATCCAAGGGCGCACATAAAGCCCCACCAGAAGGCAAGTATGACATTTCAGCGTTTGGTGAAAACGCAGAGCAGCTTGAGTTTGTCCCGATGTTTAAGGACTGGGCTGCTGAAAACGGCGTATCCCAAGCAGCATTTGACGATATAGCCAGCAAGCTTCGTGGACTTGCAGAAAATGCAATAGGCGTTCCTGACGTTGACATACAAGCGGAGCGTAAGGCTTTAGGGCCGAATGCCGATGCGGTTATCAATGGTATGGTCAACTGGGCTAGAGGCTTGGTCAACAAGGGTGTATGGTCGGCTGAAGACTTTGAGGAGTTCAAGATCATGGGTGGTACAGCCCGTGGTATCAAGGCTCTGTCAAAGATTCGGGAGGCTTACGAAGGCCGTATCCCCACAGAGTCGATGCCGATTGAAGGCCAGATGTCTGACCTAGAGTTGCAGGCTATGGTCGGCGATCCCAAGTACGAAACTGACCCGGCTTACCGCCAAAAAGTAGAGCGCCTATTCCAGAAACGATATGGTTAAATAGGAGTCTCCGCTCCTTCACGGAGTTTGCCCCGACATGGCTCGGGGCTTTTTTTTGCAAAAAACTATCAAAAAGACTTGCGCGATAGACAAACCTGATTACAATATGTATCCGAGGCATATCAGATTACCGACCCTCAGATGGTTGTACCCAACTGGCTGGCATCCTACTGCAAGCAACCGGCCCGGCTCCCGGCTCACCGACAGCGAGAAACCTCTTTATAACTTTGTCAAAAGGTAAACAAAATGGCTATTAATCTGTCTACAGCCTTTGTAACCCTGTTTGATGCGGAAGTTAAGCAAGCCTATCAGGCTTCGGCGGTTCTCCGTCCG
>Ga0315909_10001143_pt1 | contig 35988 bp, 60 predicted proteins | sample LakEriMetagenome_11_FD_203527 | JGI IMG/M metagenome (GOLD analysis project Ga0315909, IMG submission 203527) | Freshwater fungal communities from buoy surface, Lake Erie, Ohio, United States - Buoy 2 MA125 | ecosystem: Environmental > Aquatic > Freshwater > Lake | place: USA: Lake Erie, Ohio... | reverse complement strand
CAAAAGCATTTGGTACAAAACGAGGACCTAGGTCCGTACCTTCAAAAAAACGAGGACCTCTAAGTGAGGATCGTAAGAATAATTTAAGCAAAATTCTTAAAGGCAAAAAAAGAAAGAATCCTAGATCAGCTGAGTATAGAGAAAAACAACGTCAATCACAACTTGGTCATCCTGTTACTGAAGAAGTGCGAAGAAAAATGAGCGAATCTGCTAAATTAAGATGGCAAAGAAAAAAGGCAGAAGCAAAGCTTCTGCCTGATGAGCATTCTGTTTCCAAGGGCTCATCTAACTCATTCGGTTAGGCTACTGCTAGCCCAGCTTCCAAGTTACCTTCGAAGCTGTATTCACCGAGATCATACCAAGTATTGTTGGCATTTCTTAGTTCACGCTGTTACGGTAGTCGTCTGCCGGATAGATTCCCCTTTTCTAGCTCATCCTGTCGAAACCAATTGCACCCCCACCCAGAATCACTTTTTCAAATGATTCTGGGAGGTGGAGAGATTCGAACTCTCGTCCAAAATGCCTTCAATCCAGATCATCACCTATCAAACTTATTTATTGATTCTGCTTACCCCACTGAATCTTCAACCAAATTCTTTCATGTGCATAGTGAACAATGGTCATTGCCAAATTCATCCATATGGCTGATTCAATCCCAGTCCACACAGCAGTAACAATGGTTGCTGTAACTCGCCAGCTGGCTGATCTTGCTAATGTTCGTCTATGCTGTTCCATGTATAATACTATTATAGCTAATTAAGCAGCGGATATCAAACAAAATGGTAAAAAGGCTATATTTCCATAGCCTTTTATTTTGCCTAATTAGAAGCTCAGTCGCAAACTCAATTGAATCTGTCGACTGGTTCCCAAGCCCACTGTGCGATCCAGTGTGCTGTTGATTACACCAAATGTTGCTCCCTGAGTGCTAGAACCGAATGCCTGTCCAGGCTGAACTGTGTTGGCCTGCCCGGGCTTGCTGGGAATTGCGTTGGGCAATTGAGCAGGCGGATTGGCAAAGTTAGCACGGTTGAACAAGTTATAAACTTCAGCTCGAGCAGTTAGTTGAAAATGTTCAGTAATTCGAATCTTTCTCTGCACGGTGAAATCAGTTTGGAAAAGAGCCGGACCACGCAAACTGTATCGGGAAGCGTTGCCGAATGTGCCTGGCAGTGGAGTGCTAAACGCAGCACTGTTCAAGTACAATGTGCCATTGCTCTTTACATAAGGGCTGACACCTGCCACGTAGTCCGGACGGCGAATCTGTCGACTCTGTCCGCCACCGGGTACGTTTACTACAGCCACACTGTGTACCACTCCGTTTTCTATTACCGGATTGTTGTAGTACATACCAGTGCGCTGATCTTTGTAGATTACGTCATTTCGCACAATAAGTGGATCCAATGGCAATCCAGTGCGAGTATTAATAATACTACCCACTTGCCAATTCTTTAGTAAACCACGAGAACCTTCGTATAACATCACAGTGTTGAGATTGTGACGAATATCAGCCGCATTGTTGCCATAATCATATCGCCAGTTATAGGGATTGGCCACCGTGACTGTTTCGTTTGACCCACCACTGCTGCCGATTGAACGTCCCCAAGTATAGCTCACACCGTAATTAAAACCATTGCGAGTTTTTCGATTCAGTGTGGCTTGCAGAGCATTGTAGTGATCATTGCCACCACTGGTTTTTACGTCAACTTCAGCCCAACGATCGCCAAACTGTCGAGTTACCACAGCCGCGCCAGTTGTGACATTGGTGCCCACGTTGGTAATCAAGTTGCCCAGTGTGCGAATAAACAAGTTGCGACCCAAACCGCCCACATATGCCACAGTCACAGTGTTGCTTCTGATCTGCTGCTGAACGCTGGTAGTATAGCTGTACACCGTTTCCGGCACACGATAGCCAGGATCATACGCACGCGGCTGGAATTTAAGTGTGGGACTGTTGATGTTGTAGTTGGCCACAATTGCTTGTGTGTTAATGGGATAAGCAACTCCAGTTAGTGTGCTGCTCACACGATCTGATTCAAACGGCTGGATTAGATCTTCCGGCTGACCCGGACCATAATAGATCCCCGATCCCACCCGAACCACAGTTTTGCCTTGCCATCGACGCGGACTCCAAGTCGAACTAAGCCTGGGACCAAAGTTAGTGCGGCTGCTACGATAAATAGGCAGCGCCGGATCCATCAGCTGACCAGTGACTGGATTCCAAGCCACAGCTAGGTTACGCTTTTCTTTAAACACACTGTAGTATTCATATCGCATGCCATAGTTCACAGTGATGTTGTCACGCAACTTCCATTCGTCCTGCACATATCCAATCAAAAAGTGTTGATTGAGTTCACGCTCACCGATTGCGTTGCGATTGAACGGACTGGGCGCACTCACATCACCTAAAAATTGCACCTGTAGTGGACGATTATTGACCAAATCCTCTACGTTGGCAAAACTGTAGGTTGTGCCACCCAGGCGATCAGTGTACAACCGAACCCAACGAGCTTCTCCGCCCATTTTGAAATTGTGGCTGCCCTGAATCCAGCTGAAGTTATCAATCAGTGCTGTGCTGGTATTGGTATAAGGCTGACCACGTCCATTGGTTGCACTGTTGCTGCGAACCAGTCCGCCAGCAGTAGCAAAGCCGGTGCCTGCGCCCTGGCTGCTGATGCCTGCAATTGCAATGCCACCTGTGAGATTTACACTGATATCAGCAGGATTAAAACCGTTGACAATGGGTGCTCTGCCCCAGGCACGAGTCTTGTAAGCATTAATGCCCAGCTTGGCTTCATTGATTTTGGTTGGGCTAACGATCCACTGAGTGTTGAACACTGCATTTTGCGGTACTGCGGTAACATCAATACCGTTGCCAGTCACGCCCAGTGGTTGAACACTGTGGCCCTGATCTCGGAAGAAACGAGCGTACACATTGAATCGTTCAGTTAGTCTGCCGTCAATGCGTGATCCAAAGCTGGCTTCGTCCACAGACTGTGAGCGATCCAGCGCCACAACATCTGCATTGGGATCAGTGGTTGCAATATTGCCCACTGGATACAAACTCATCAGTGGCTGCACACTGGCCACAGCTCTGGCTCGTGCGCTCACACTGGGCACAGCTTCTCTAAATGGAATGCTCTGACGCTGACGCAGATTTTCATTGCTCGCAAACCAAAACCAACGATCTCGCACAATGGCTCCACCTGCGCTGGCTCCAAACTGATTCAGTCTCAGTGGATTGGTTTTTGCACCATCAAAAAAGTTGCGAGCATCCAGTGCATTGTTGCGCAGATATTCAAACACACTGCCGTGCAACTGATTGCCACCACTTTTGGTGACCACTGTGATCTGTCCACCAGTGCCTGTGCCATATTCAGCCGGATAGTTGTTGCTTTCCACACGGAATTCTTGCACATTTTCCATGCTGCTCTGCAGGCGGAAAAAGCTGCTGATCTGCCCGTTGAGATTGCCTGGGCTGCTGTCAATAATCGCACTGCCTTCTACACCATCATAACGGATAGCATTCTGTTGATTGCTGCGACCGCTAAAACGGATGTTGTCATAACTGCCACCACCGCCGGTATTTGCACCTGGTGCCAGCAGATACAGCTGACTGAGCTGACGTCCGTTCAGCGGCAAGTTTTCCACTTCGCGTTCGCTAACGTTCACCCCCATTTTGGCACTGGCAGTGTCTACTGCCACCACGTCGCCACCTTCCACCACAATTTCAGTTTTGATCATCTGTGGGACCAAAATAAAATTCACAGCAATCTGCTGACTCACTGACAGTTTGATTCCGCTGCGTTGCATGGCAGCAAATCCTGGTGCGGCTACCTTAATGGTGTAATTGGCTGCACTTAAATTGGTTAAAGTATAGCGTCCTTCAGCGTCGCTGGTTGCCTCTCTCACGGTGCCAGTTTTTTCATTTTGCACAGTCACCATGGCGCCTGCTAAAATGGCATGTTCGCTGTCCTGAATCACACCCACGATAGCAGAAGTGTCACTCTGTGACCACAGTGCCATCACACACATAAGATGTAGAAAAAAATTTTTCATTCTTTGATTATTCCTCTTTGTTACTTACACTTTTCAAATTTACAAATAAATTACAAGTACAACACAATTTAGTTACATTTAATCAGATTAAATGTTGACAATATTATTCCAGAAAGCTGCTCTGATCAACTGTTCTTGCTCAGCAGAAGTTAATGCACCATTACCGCACCGATGAGCATAACTCCACATTTCCACATTGGATAACATCTCTTGTATCTTGGCAGTGTTTCCCACTTGATAAACCAGGCATAGCTGATGCAAAAATTTTTCCATGTAGAACACTTTTTCGGATAAGGTAATTTTTGGATATTTGGTTTTCATAAAATACAACTCAGATTCTGACCCGGCGCTGGCATCAGTTTAAAGAACAGATCCACCCTGCGATTTGGCTCCACCCTGATATCGCGATATCGAGTAGTTCTCCAACGATCTCCTGATACAAACACGCCATACACCCCGGGTTCTAGGTCAGTGAACTTGAAAATCCCATCTGTGTTGGTTTTGTCGCAATAAGTATTTGCCTGCGGTAGATTGTTCAAATAAATCTGATAGCATATTTCCTGTTTGGGCACTGGCTTTCGATTGCAATCTAACAACTGACCCCGAATTTCTCCAGTTTCAGTCGCGGTTAGCAATTTAAAAATCAAAAATCCTTTGGCTGTAAAAGCAGAAGTTAGTGTGAATTTTGAAATCATAATGACCTTTACTGTTCAGATGGATTAACTGTGTTCTTTAATTTGAGTTTCAGTACATTTAAAAGATAATCGTCTGTTTGATTCAGAATCCACGCACGAGCATTCTGAAAATGACCATTCATCAAGGAAAACATTGCGCCCTGAATATCACTAGGAACCTGAGATTTAACGTATGCAGCAAAAGACTTACGGCTTGCGGCTATTTCTTCCCTGGTACCCTGGAACACAATATCCGTACCATGTGGTTTTGCATTCTGAAAATGCTGATCAATTACCTCAGCTAACTGGTCAATTCGCTGATTCACCATGGCAAATCGATCTTTGATTTCGTCAAAATAAACAACAGCTTCGTCAGATTCACCCTGACGAATCAGATCCAGGATACCACGCAACCCTAGACTAAATCGAGAATAGTGCAAAGCCACATACTTGGGGCTCTTGATTTTAACCCGGTTGAACTGTTGATCCACCACCACAAAGCCTTCCTGCACCAAAGGATCCAGTTGTTCAGCTGCCTGAGTGGCTGCTTGGGCTGAATTGAAATCAAAATGGCGCACACGCTGGAACCCTTCCCAAATTCTGGGATCATCCAGGTGAACCTCAACACCGTCAGCGTCACGGGCACTCAACAACGTTACCTCGGCGGTATTGTTGCGAGTAATCACGTGGTTCTGGGGACTAACCAGTTCCCAGCAATAGGTCCAACCCGGGATCAGATTTTGCGTATTATACTTTTGATTGAAGGTTTGCCAGAAAAGATCACGGAAAGTGATGGGCCAATCGCCCACTTGGCAATTTGCACCGGGGGTTTGCTTGGTACTCACCATCCAGTTGCCAGCATAGTGGCACAAAATTATCAAAGATCCGTCCAACTTCTCCTGCACTCGGGCAGTGGACCAATCAATTTCAGCAGCGCCAGGTTCACCCCAATTGAAAAACCGCAGAAAGGGGAAAGCAACCACATTCCAATTTTGGTCTTGGTCCAAAATCAAACCACGGCTCTCACGAACAATGGGGTGAGTCTTGTTTGCATAAGATTCGGTCATATGGTAAGCAAACTGCACCAGGTTGGGATGACTGGTGTCACGGGTGTAACGGATGCCCAGAGCACGGATTTCTTCTAGACCCGTAGTAGACCCACGCAATAATTTTTGAATATGCAACTCAGCGTTCATTGATCCTCCAGAAAGCCTTTTTGATTAACTCATTTTGCTGACGATCAGTTAAGGTGCCATTACCGCAACGATGAGCATAACTCCAACCATCAATGCGATCCAGCATTTCGTTAATTTTTTGAGTATTGCCAACCATACGAGACAATGACAGAGAATGTAGAAGACATTCATACTCCTGTATTTTTTGGCGTTGTGTTGGCTTCTTCATACTTTATTATAGCACTTTTTAAAGTCGTATGTCAAGTCATGAAAATGGGGGCCAATGGCCCCCATTTTGGTTTCAAGTTTAGAACGCTGGTTGAGTGTAGAACACACCGCGGTCCAAGTCAAACTGCAACCCAAAACCAAACAGTGCTGGTTGGGTTCCTGTAATACGAATCGAACCAGTCTTTCCAGCAGTGAACGGCCAAGCACTGTTCACAGTGGCAATATACTGTCCATTCTGTGGAACTTTGACTTTGGCAACAGTGACGCCAGTGGGAGTCAAACTCACACCCTGCTCATCAAAGAACTCAAAAGTCAGTTCTTGCTCAAAGTTCAGTGCATTGCTGATTGCAATGCCGGTGCTGTTACGGCCCACATTGTTGAACAACACCGTCAACGAACTGCGGCTGGGATGTTTCACTTCCACTGCACTTTCAAACACTGGTGAATTGTTGGCGTACACCACGTTGATGCTGGGAGTTGCACCCAAGAGAGGTTTGATCATAGCAGTACCAACTTTGAGTCCGCTGGGGTTATCCAGTGTTAGGTCCAAGTAACCGCGTGCTGGAACTGTGACACCAGGAAGATAGTTGGTTAAGAACCCATTTACTGCAAAGTTTTCTGCCAGCCCCTGTGGGTTGTAAAAACGAACTTCGCTGATGCTGGGTGAACTGGTGGTGTTCACCAAACGTACTCGAGTCTTCCAAACGTCGCCTGCTGCGATATGCGGAATCTGTCGATCGTTTGCACTGGGCAACACATAGGTGCGGCTATCAGTGACGTTTAGTGTGATGTTGAACCCCACAACCAGGCTGGGTGAATTCTGTACAAAGTTCACTGGAATGCTGTAGGTGCCCACATTCAAGCTCTGGGCATTCACAGCCAGTTGCACTGCACCAGTGGTACCGGGCGGCAAATAACCCACCATGGGTGAGTACAAAACCACAGCAGAGTAGTCCACAGGAACATACACACTGTATGCAAAACTGTTGGCACCAGCGGTGATGGTTACACCTGGTAAAGAAACCAACGTGTCTACTGCCTTGTCGTAGCTCACAGTAGCACCCGCAGGTGACAACGTTGGGAATGGATTAGTCTGTGCAAACGCACAGACTAGAGTAAAAAATAGTGATGAAATTAACTTCATGTTTTCTCCTTGTTATTACTTAGTCTTAGATAAAGCGTTGAATATATTTAATTTTACTTGTTCAATGACGTTGGTGTCAATAGAATCACTTGGTTGATTTGACCTAAAGCTCACTTGCCAACCTGAATCCAACTGCGATTTGAACCAAGCATTTAAATCATATCTATTGGCAAATTTCATTGTGTAACCTGAATCCAGCACAGCATACTCTGTTGATTCAATCGCCACTAAACAATGGCCCGTGTATACAATTCTCAACCAACGAGTATCGCCTTGTGGATTCTCCAAACACAATGTTTGGCAATGCTCTATCATGCAAACCTCATTATGTATTCTGTCGCATGTTCGTCTGTTAGCTCAGCCACAAACACCACACTGGATGTTCCATTATCAGGCGAACGATGTGTGAACAGTTTTATTTCATATTTGTGATTGCGCAACCATTTGTATTTATTGGTATGTTTGAACCTTTCGATCAGTTCAGCAGCTGAGTTTCCGTACAACATCCTTTCGTTAACCGTTATTTTTTCTACAGTAATCTTCTGCATACAAATTAAACAGCCATTGGCGCTGCGATTGCAGGATGACACTGATAATCAATCAGCTTGATATCGTTTGGTGTAAAATGGTTGATATCTTTGATATCAGGATTGAGCCACACAGTGGGTAAAGGTAGCGGAGTTCTTGTTAGCTGCTCCTTTACTTGGTCCATGTGATTATGGTAAACGTGTGCGTCTCCGATTACGTGAACAAATTCCCCAACACCTAACCCACACACTTGAGCAATCATGTGAGTGAGCAGGCTGTAGCTGGCAATATTGAACGGGATTCCCAAGAACCAATCTGCGCTGCGTTGATACATTTGACAACTGAGTTTGCCATTGCGCACGTAGAACTGACTGAGCACATGACAAGGTGGCAGACACATTTGACCCAGATCGTCAGGATTCCAAGCAGTGAGAATATGGCGACGACTGTGCGGATTGTACTGGATATCTTTGATCAGCAAGTGTAGCTGATCAATTTTGTTATTATACGAACCTCGCCAGTCTCTCCATTGTACACCATAGATGCGTCCAGCATCGCCATCAAAATCAGCATTACGGACCCAGTTAGGATCCAGTGCATTAGCATGCCATATGGTCTGTTTGCCCGTAACGCCGTGTGTGAGTTCGCTCAGTCGGTCAATGTCGCTGGAGCCTTCAATAAACCACAACAGTTCTCCCACCACAGCACGCCATGCTAGCTTTTTGGTAGTTAGTGCTGGGAATCCCTGATTGAGATCATGTCGCATCTGAACACCAAAAATACTACGGCTGCCCACCCCAGTGCGATCATCGGTATCGACGCCACTCTCCAATATGTTTTTCAATGTATCAAGATACTGTTTTTCCATAATGTCTAACCCATTTTTTAATTGTGTACCGAACTCCGCTGCGAGCATCCTGGAATTTCTTTTCTACCGACAATGTATCGTCAAAATTATCAGACCATTCTGATTTGGGATAGTGAGTATCACACTCCCATGTGCCTTCTATTTCGGTGTGATAAACAATGCACGCATGTGGCATCCAGGATCTCAGAGTTTCTGCTCCGCCTATTACCCAGATATCACCGCCGTAGCATATCCGAGTAGAAAGCAGAAGATCTAAACAAATTTCTGGTTCTCCTTCAATATGAATGACATTTCTGTCAGCGACAATATCAGGATTTCTACTCCACACGATACTTTGCCTGCCAGGCAGTGGATTGTGCATATCTGGACTAGCCCAGGTTTTTCCACCCATCAGTATGTAGGCACCCATGGTTAGATCACGAAAATTTTTTAAGTCGTCAGTAAGCCTGGGCCAGGGCATGGAACCCTGATGGCCCATGCCCCCTTGCAGGTCTGTGGCAAATATTGCATTGATGCGCGGGTTAGTTATGGTCATGGTAATAGATCGTCCAGTATACCACTCACTATCTGTTCAATACATCTCTGGTACTTATTGAGATCTATGATCAAGCGTATTCTTGGACCATTTGAAAAGTCTTGAATGCTTCGACTTAATAGTGCCAAGGTTTCTTGATCCAGGTTGTCAAAGGGCATTACTACATCAGGCTGCCCTGGTGTGATAAAATGAACTTCTTTGATCAGGAAAATGGGTATTGATGACTTCTCAGTTTCTTCCAGAAGAGCTTCCCAATCAGTTCCCACTTCAAAATTCTCACGCAACTGTGGTTTTCGATTTCGCACTGTTCTTGGGTCTGCCCCTTCTGGGCGCCGCAGTAGCTTGTTTGGGTTCACCCAACAGCTGAGCTTCGGTTTCCAAACGTTGAGCTTCAGTTAAGAGACTCTGAGCTTCAACTCTCATCCTGGCAGCCTGGGCAATTAAGTTTTGAGCCAGGTTGCTGTCGCTGAGCAGATCGGCGGTTTTTTCTGGCACAGATTGTGTCTTTTTGTTTTTAGCAGGATCACGCAATCCACTCTGCGCATCCAGTTCGGCCATTTTTTGAACAGCTTCTGATCCAGCTTCCATTTTTTTCAAAATTTCATTCAGCTCGTCTAACCGAACATTACTTTTGGTATCGGGCGTGACGATTACCTGATTGGTTGGTACCTTCTTGATCAGACCTTCTTTATGCAATGTGTGCAACATGTTTCTTCCGTCAGGCAATAGATTTCGAAACAGAGCTTCTGAAAATTCAGCAGCCTGTTGACCCACTGCGGATTCCAAAATCTTCATCACAGCGTCGTGATAGGTTCTAGGCAGTAGGTCACTATAGCTGACCAAACACATATGCTCTTCATTGGGCACAGTGCGATAAAGAATTACTACTTTTTTATCCCCGTGACGGCCCACGTGTTTAATCATGATTTGAAACTCCTTCCAGATTTGCTGGAGCGTCCTGATCGTCAGTTAAAGGCACTTGGCCAATAGTAGTAGTGTCTTCACCGACCGGCTCATCAGACTTTATTGAACCTGACATTTCCAGGAAGGCCGTGAGTTTATCATACACGTTTCCTATGGTTGTGAATTCTTCGGCCCTGAAAGCACCACGCTGTGAACATTGTGAAACTATCTCTCGAAGAATTCTCAGGTCGTTGAGGTCTAATGTTGGTTGATTGTTCTCCATGTTTACTCCTTTCCAATATTTATTTGCTTATGGAACTCTATGATTTTTTTCTAAATTGGGCAGGATCAGAGTGATAAAAGTGATATCCACGGGATCTTCGAACCCCAAGCCCAAGTACTTGCCGCCTATCAAAGCAGAGGATACGTTGGGTCTAGGTATACAGATACGGCCTTGGGTGTGGCTCAGGACCTGTTGAATCAGATTAGAAATAACAACCGCTTCAGTGGAAGCGGTAATAATTTCTACTGGAATCGTCAGAAGTTTGAAGTGCCAAAACCATTGAGTACACACTCTGGGGTGTTTGCAAATTTGGTTTATAATTTCGTTGTCGTTGTTCATAAAAAAGAAGGGTGCGGGACTTTCTCCCGCACCCTGTTTGTTTAGTCTTCGTACTTTACTGTGACACCATGCGGTGCAACTACGTCACATCCACCATGCACAATAAACAACGTATCGCAGTAGTTAGGATCACCAAACCCGTCGCCGGTATACATGTCAGTCATCATAATGAACAACTTGGGTTCGATATTGTTCGCCTTCATCCATTCCCAGTTTACATTAAAGCTGGTGCCACCACCGCCCTTGATCTGGTACTCAGTAACACTGCGGCCATCGTCACTGGTAAAGGTGTCGTGACTGTAAACTTCAGTATCAAAGCACCAAACCTGAATACGGTAACCATCAAACTGCTGCATGATGCCCTGGATCTCGCTGAGGAAGTCACGAGCCTCTTTATCGCCAATGGAACCACTCATGTCCAGTGCCACGCAAACGTCAATCTGCTGATCCACCACCATGCCTGGGATCACAGCGTCCAATTCCCAACCCTTGCGGCTGGGCACCAACCAGCTGTAGTCGCTGAGCACAGTGCTTTCAATCCGCTGGCGCAACAGCCCGCGCCAGTTCATCTTGGGCTCAGTGAGCTCCTTGATCAGGCGCTGAACGCCTGCCGGCAACTGCCCAGCCTGGCACTGCTTGGCAGCGTTGATCACCGCTTCGCGGATCTCGTCGCGAATAGCCTTCTTTTCTTCTTCGCTGAGGCTGGGACGGCCCGGGCGTTTTTTATCGCCGTTGTTTTCACCGTCGCCTTCGCCCTCGCCTTCATCATCGCCGTCCATGTGATCATCCAGCACTTGATCCAGCAGATCCTGGATGTTGATCTTCTTGGCATTCTTGAACAAGTGATCGTACACTTCTTCAGAACTCCATCCAGTGTACTGACGGTCATAAAGTGCCGGCACTGTGGTAATCAGCTCGCCAACCTTGGCGGTCACCAGTTCCTGGTTCACCACGTAGTCAGCAGCAATGTTGTGAAGCTGAGGATCACGATCGCCACGGCGTTCCATGTGATCGTAAACCACGTGCAACACTTCGTGTCCAAACAAAAACTCAACTTCAGCAGGGCGGAGGGCCTTGATAAAGGCATGATTGTAGTAGAAGTGACGCCCGTCAGTGGCAGCAGTGGGGCACCACTCATCAGCTGGGGTCAGCTTCAAACGAGCACTGATGTTGCCAAAAAATGGTTGCTTCAACAACAGTGCAATTCTAGCCGTAATCAGCTTTTCCTTCACCTGCTCAGCCAGCGACTTGTCAATGGGTTTGTCGGTGCAGTAGGTTTCAAACTGCTTGTCTTTGCGAGTTTTTTTGGTAGTAGCGGTGCTCATGTTGTCCTTTACTCTTTTAGTATAGCAAATTTGATAGAACGTGTCAACTTAACTGCCAGTACAAAGTTCCAACTGGTCCTGATCATTGGCACAGAACCCCTCAATAAAGATATGGTGATCATCACCGCTTTTCTTGATAGCAAGGTCAGCAGCACGCCACAAATCCACCCAAGTGAGTCCTGTGATAGGAATCAATACAACCTTTCCTCCCCAATGATTCTGGTACACCAGTACTGATTGAGAATACCCATGTGGGTGGGTGAGATCGTCGACATCGTATAGGCTCCAGCGGGAGTAAAAATCGTTGGAATTTTGAATGGTTTCGTAGTGGTCGGATTTGAGTTCAAATGCTTGATTGTCCTGTTGGTAGGCACCAGCCAAACCTTTTTCAAACTTAGCAATGATATTGGCTATTGCGACGGTGTGGTTTTGGTCTGGAGTCATTGTGCCCTGCAGGGACCTCAGTTCACACAGAGCATTGTGGATAGTGGAAAAATCTTGGCTGTTGATTGTGGGGTTGCAGTTCATTACTCTTTTAGTATAGCAAATTTGATAGAACGGATCAACCAAAAACAATGGAAAATTGTTACTAATCACAACAGACGAATGCGGGCTTGGTTTCCCAAGCCCGCATCGTGTAGCAGGGACACAACTCCCTGGAGTACTATCGGTTATTACCTACTGCGATGATGTACTTGCCAAACCGCTTGTGGAACTCTTCAAAGCTCTTGAGCCGGCTGGGCTCAATGGGCAGCTTGTAGTTCACCAGCGCCACCCGAGCACCCATCACAGTGAGCTCAGTCTCGAAGTTCTTCATCATGAACTTCAGGAAGTTGTCAGCCATGTCGTGGAACACACCCTTGCCCACGTTGTTTTTCTGAGCTTCCTGCAGCTCGTAGCACATGCTGATCACCAGGCTGTACTTGGCGCTCATCTCAGCAGTCTTGAGGTCAGTAACCTTGCCGCTGAGGATGTCACTGGGGTCGGGCAAGTTTTCTGCAAACTTGCGGTGAGCCATGAACTGAACCGCAATACCTTCGCCCACCGTACCAGCAGCCAAGTCGCTGAGCTCTTCGTTAGTGATCGATTCGTCAACCAACAGGTCGCTGAGGAACTTCCAGCTTCGCGGAGTAGCAAAACTCCGGCTGGAGCTCTTGGGATCGAAGTCGAACAGGTCGTTCTTGCGGAAGTTCAGGTAGCCCACAATGTCCTTGTGGACGTTGTGATCCACAGCCCAGTCGAACCAGGTCTGGAAGTCAACGCGAACTTCGAGGTGGACGAAGCGATTGGCCAGCGGAGTGGGCATGCGGAACGTAACGCCCTTGTCGCTTTCGCGGTTGCCAGCAGCCACCACAACCACGTTGTCGGGCAGCACATACTTGCCCACTCGGCGGTTCAGAACCAGCTGGTAAGCCGCAGCCTGCACAGCCGGGGCAGCAGAGTTCATTTCGTCCAGGAACAGCACCACAACCGGATACTTGGCTGCAAACTCCTGCGTGGGAAGATCAACCGGCGGAGCCCAGTCCATCAACCCGGTCTCCTTGTTATAAAACGGGATACCCACGATGTCAGTGGGCTGCCGGATGCCCAAGCGGAAGTCCATCATCACGCCGCCCATGCTTTCGGCAATCTGTTCAATCAGTTCGCTCTTGCCAACTCCGGGAGGGCCCCACAGGAACACCGGACGCTGGACTTTCAAACAACGCATGATCCGGCTACGAGCCTCAGTCAGCGTCACCGTACGGGCATCAATCATCTTAGCACTCATAAATTCTGTATCTCCTTGTGTGTTGTGTTTTCTACTACTCTTTTAGTCTAGCAAATCGGCCTTGTTGTGTCAACTATTAGGCCAAAGTTTCTTCTTCGGCAGCATCAAACTCGGGAGTAAACCAAAGTCGGCTGCAACGGTCCAACCCAGCGGGTATTACTGAATCCAAATCCTGGAACTCTTGGCTGATTTGATCCAGGGATCGATAAAAATCAGACATGTCTTGATGATCTTCAAACCCAGAAACTTCTTCGCACTGAACATCAGTGAGGAAGGAGCAAAGTTCGTTGTTTTCCATGTTTTTGTCTCCAATGTGGTGTGTGTCTGCTACTCTGTTATGATAGCAAACTGTCTCAGCCGTGTCAACCAAATCACAAAAATTAAGTTGATAGCACTCGCCACATTTTCTGCTTTTCCTTAAAGTCCCGCATGGCAGGCCAATCATCAGCCCACAGTGTGATGCCAGTTGAGTAGCTCTGCGGACCACCACCGCCGCCCCTATCGCAATTCACTATGGTGCCATCAAACATCTCAGTAACGAAGCTGGGGAAACTGCCTTTGTAACTAAAATCCAGCCTAAACCCCCAACCTGGGTAGGTGGTGGGTAGATCAGATTTACGTTCCCAATTTTTAACACCATTGCGGGGGCAGGAATGTGAATTTCTGGGTTCCTCCCAGTCTGGAGTAGTTTGGCGGCAACTGACGCTGATCAGTGTGGGAAGTACGGTTTTTTTTAGTTTACGATTTGGATTCCAACGTCTATTATAGATTGCATGATTCCTGAGCGCAAAAACATCCCAATTGTCCTTAAACCATTTTTCAAATTCCTCAGTGGTTCGAACATTTTGTGCAGCCCATTCAAATATTTGATCAGATTGATTTATTGCACGTTGAATATCACGCCGAAAACTCAGAAGAGTGCGAAGTTCTCTAAGGTGGACCATATATTTTTGGTCGCACTCAAACAGTTTTTGGGTCCAGGGGCATTTTCTAACGGTGATTTTCATATTAAGCCAGGTTCAGTTGGGGATTAAGGTCACGGATAATCTCACGTTCACGGGCGTAGGCCGCAGCACGACCACGCAGAGTTTCTACCACGCTGTATTCAAACGCTTCCACGCCATATTTGCGCATGGCGTTGTAGAGCGGCCAGGATTTTTGCTCGCTCCGGCAGCGGCTCTGGTGTTTCTTCCAGCGATCGCAAACACTCTTCAGTGCCGTGCTCTGGGTACGAGCAGTGATTCCGATGTAGATCTGGTCGTTGACTTGCAACTGATAGATAACGTAGGAGCGGTCGCAGCGTTTACGGCGTCTGGTTTTTTGTTCCATTACTCTTTTATGATAGCAAACGATGACCAAAAGGTCAACCTGATCACACACTTTCGAGAGAAAACCTGCTGATCTCAGAACTGGTAAGTTCAGCAAAATCAGCAGGTTAGAATTTAGTAAATTTTGAGCTTGCGGTTAATGCTGATCACTTGGCGATTCAGTTTGAGGATTTGGTGTTTGATCTGATTCTTTAGCTCAGCTTCCTGTTGACTCTGGGTCCCAACGGACTTGTTAAACTCAGTCAGAGTCTGAATTTCAGAAACCAGCCCGGATCTTTTGCACAACATCATGTAGCGTGTGGGGTCAATTGTCACGGGAGTCTTGCGCTCTTGTTCCAATCTCTGCGTCATCGTGTCAATCTGCTGTTGGTGTACCATGTGTTTTCCTTTGGTTTAACTGCTACCTTATTATGATAGCAGATCCTGGACAGCGGGTCAACCAGATTAGCCTATCACTGTGCAACCCTGCTCAGTCAATTCTGTAATCAGCTGCTGGCGCTTGAGAGGGTCAAACACGTTGAATTCGCACCGCCCCTTGTAACGAGCATCATCCAGCAGATCCTTAGTTTCCTTCAAACCCATGTTGGTGTAGGTACGCACAACCTTAATACAGTTGATGAAGTTGGTACCAACACCAGTGATCACAACCTTTTGGAAATCGTCCGTTAGCATGCGCATGAGCAAATCGTTCTTCAAGTTGGGGTGAATGGTATCAGCCAACGCACCCCAAGCGTCATTGGCTGCGTCTGCGCCAGCAATTTCAGCCAGAGTGCGCAACAGTGTATGGCTGGCGATAATCAAGTTGGCTCGCTGATTAGTTGTGAGAGTATCGTAGTTGATCATTAGATTTTCTCCAGTTTGAACTCAGCTCGGTCCAAAATATCAGCCCAAGTGTTATGATAAAGTATAGCATGTTCAGCAGCTTGGGGGTTGAGCTCTCGTTTTTTCGAAGTCATCCAGTCTAACGCCCACATTAAATGACTAGTGTGCGCTTGCTGAAGAACCGCTTCATAGGTATTTTGTGCAAGCTCTGCCATATCCGAACAAGGAGAGTCAATTTCTACATCAATTGTGATTCGATACTTGCTCATAATACCTTAAATCTTCTCCAGTTTGAAGTCAGCTCGGCCCAAAACGTCAGCCCAGTTTTTGTGATACGCAATGGCTTGTTTAGTAGCATCAGGATTGCGAACATGCAGATCAGACATCAACCACTCCATCACCCAATGTAAATGGCTGATACTTGCTTCTTTAAGAATTGCATTTGCAGTTTCCTGCGTGAGCGCAATCATATCATTGTGTGGAGGATTGATTTCCAGATCGATCGTAACGCGGTATTTGCTCATGTTTTTAGTGTAGCGTGGTTGAACTCATTTGTCAACCACGCTACAATTTGCATTAAAATTCGTCCCGATCAATCACGCCGCAACGGAACACTGGCAGGCCCAGAGGAGTCCAACATTCCCTAACGACGGCTGCACGGTCATCAAACACCGCCAGCACACTGTACTGATCTTTGATGTGCTTCATGTACAACTCACGTTTGACTTCACTGTCACGTCGCCGATCGTTCACAGCTCGCATGAACAGCAGGTAGTCTGACAGTTTGCACTTTTCATCCAGATAACGTTCTGTTTCACTCTGGCATTTGGCACTGCGGCCGCTCATAAAAATCACCTTGCAACCCTCGCTGATTTGCAGTGCTCGCACCGTTCGGAGTACATGCTCACGCACTGCATCATTGTAAACCAAGTGCTCGTCATAAGGTCCACGGTCAACCATTTCAGCTACGGTGCCGTCGATGTCCACAATGATTGCTTTGGTTAAATTGGGATTCTGATCCCAACGAGGCAGAGCACCTTCTGCAGGGCGCGGGCTGAACTTGCGATACATATCGCGTATGACCTTTTCACCCACCCGAGCCTTGCCCTCACGCTGAGCATCACGCTGCACACATTCCTCTACCGAAACGTGCTGAAAATCCACCAGCTCAGTTTCGTAGCCGATGCTTTCACAAAAATCCACAATCTGCTTGCGAGTTTTGGGGTTCATGTGTGTGTTGTCTACAATAACGTCATGCCCTTTAAAATGAGCAGTTTGAATCATCAGCTCACGCTGGCAGCGAACGTAATTTTCCACAGTGGGCGTCCACTTGTCAATCTTTTCACGCTCCATGTATTCAGCACGTATGGAATCGTTGTTCACAATCACCGTGTTGGGATTGTGTTCAACATACTCTCTGGCCCAGGTGCTCTTGCCGCTGCCGGGCAGTCCAACTGTGATCTTTGCCTTCATATTCTTATGCTAACGCCTTTCTGTTTAAATGTCAACCTTGTCAGGATATACAGTGATTGGCACGATTCTCCATTGTTCATCGGGTGCTTTGGATTGAACGTATTCCAATGTTCTTTGCGCCTGCTGCTGATCACCGTAGTGAATTTCGCTGCTGTGAATAGTGTATACTCTGAGTCGGTCACTGTTGGGCCAATGGGTGGCTATACAGAAATTAAATTCCGGGTTTGTAGATTTTTGCATGTTCACTCCAGATTAATATAAACCACATCGCATGTTGTTCAGTACGGAACCAAAGTATAACTTCTGAGATCGAAAAATGTTTTCTGCCCCAATCCACTGTGTGTTGCCATCCCTGCTGCTGAAACCAAAGTATATACTTTTCTCGCGATCTGATATAATACCATTCGTTAAACGGTATTTCAACCAAGTACTGAGGTTCTAGAAGGCTCATTTTCGCATCTTTTTGTACAATTTTGGCATGTTCACTGTGGGCTCGATAATAAATTCTACCGTTTTCATCAATGATTTTGAAATATATCAGGTTAACGCTCCACACACAATTCAAAGAATGTCATAAACTGCGCCATGCTCTCACGCGATCCCATCACCAGCATGCTGCAATCACGCTCCACAATCACACCAACTCCAGGAAAATCCTGCAACATTGTGTGCATGCGTTTGCCAATTTCGGAATCCACCACAAAAGCCATTCGGTCTGGTGTAAGTTCAATTGGGCCTTTCATGGAGTTTTTCATTATGGTACGAATTAAGCAAAGTTACTAAGATTTCTCATTCTGAAGAATCTCGAAAGAAGATTAGCGAGTCTGGATTAGGCAGAGTTCCGTGGAACAAAGGATCAAAAGGAAACATTCCCTGGAACAAAGGAAAAGTTGGTGTTTCAGAAGAGACTCGAGAAAAAATGAGTAAAGCAGCGTCGAGCCGAAAGCAATCTCAAGAAACTATCCAAAAACGAAGTAATGCTGTTCGAGCCAAAAAATTAGATCCTAGTTATCAGAGACCAAAAATTTCACAGGAACTAAGAGATCAAATTTCTGCTAAATTAAAAGGAAGAAAGTTATCTCCTGAAACATTAGCGAAGCGAAAGTCAACAGTTGAAAAGAAAAAATTAGAAAAATTATCTCAAAAATTTTCCGAAGATTAAGTTAAACTGCTCATCAGACAATGAACCAACATCTTCTTTTTCTGGAAGATATATTACTTCGTTACCGTATTTGGCTAATTTTTTACCAGCAGAATCTCCATCGCAAACTGCAATTAATTTGTGTGGTAACACACTAATCCAATTACGCAAATGTTTTGGGTCATTTGAAAGTACTGCTATAGACTGCAAGCCGTGCCACGATAATCGGCAAGAATCAAATACGCCCTCTACTAGGAACAGATCACCGCCCCGCCAATCCACACTCTCCAAACCCCACACACCCACCTTGTTCTCGCCAAACCAAGTGTGATAGCGGGTATGCTCGCCATTGTTGTGCAAACGTGGTGCACCGGGCTCGTACTTTTGGTAGCCCACCATTTGCCCACTGAAATTCCACATGGCAAAGGTTGCGCTCACACCTTCCTCAATCCATACTCCGCTGTATCGATCAGGATCAAACCAGCGGCTCAGTAGATGTTCGCGCATAATCTTATATTAGCACATTAGGAATCAGATGTCAATCAGATTAAAAATTTCATCAAAAACAGCAGATGCTTCTGATCGTCCACAATTTCATATGATTCATATGTTGGTTCGAGTAGTCTCACACCAAATTTATCTTCCAACCATTCATCAAAATGTTTTGTATTCTGAATGTATTTTACATTGGAGTCCTTGTACATGTCATAAAAATATTCAGATGCTCTCACAATGCGACAAAATTGTGTCATATTTTGTTACACTTTATAATCTACAATTTCAATTTCAAACTCACCGGTCTGTTTATGGGAAGATTCCAGCTGTCGTGATCGTCTGTATTCTACTGCTTGATCATAGTCTGCAAAGGCTTGCTCAATTACCTGAATCTGATTGGCTTGAGTGAAAACAACTAGATAGATTTTATTCATAAACATTTCCTCTCCAAATTTATTAGATCATCAATTTCATCCAAGCAGCGTCTGATTCTCTTTCAAAGAGCACAGTGATGAACTTGCTGTGAGCTTGGTATCTGTAAGGACCAAAATTTTGCTTGGCAAATTCTTCAAATGCAGCTGACAAATATGCTCGTCCAGCATAAACAACAAAATTACCAGACCGAGTAGTTACCCATTTAGAATCAATTGGGAGTCGAACTTTGTGTAGTCTGTGCATGTTAGTTAGATAAAATCTTCCACATTAATTCGGCGTCAGTCATCATGTTTTTCCTGCGATTCTTTGCCCACTCTGTTTCAACACCAGCCAACCGTTCCAGCTGCATGCGAGATCCACTGAGTGAACTGTAGCATTTATGGTACAATTTGCCTTTGAACACAATGCGTGGACTGTAATCGTCTGCTATGTAGCCCACTCGATCGCCGTTCACGTAGAGGGTCCAATAACTTCTGCCGCCTCTTTTAGTCCTCTTCCAAGTTGCGTTCATATTTTTAAATTGGACCACTCAATTTAAGTATAATATTATCAGTAGTCAGTGTCAATCACACACCAGCCAAAAATTGGGTCAGATTGTTGCCACACAGAGTTAACCAGAAACTGGCTTTTGAATCAAATATCCAGATACTTTGTAATGTCTGTTGTTTGAGACCGTTAGAGCTAGTGATTATAAACCAGGGAAAATTCATGCGATACAGGGACTGTGTTAGTTTGGGGGTCATTATGAGATTTTGATCTGTCAGCGTACATTTGAATGATGGAATAAATTCTGGTTTACAAAGCATCTGCCTCAATCCTGGCATACTAAGTCTCCATTTGTGACTGTCAATGGAGTTGTGCCACCATATTTGTTTGTATGACTTCAGTGTGGTGTTATCAGGCATCAGGCGATTTTTTTCCTGATAATGCTGATACATCTGCTCACTGAATTCATCTCTGGTCATGGGAAAATCTGTTGTCCTTGGTTCAGCAATACCACAGTAAAATCCTGACTGTCAAATAGTGTATTCAATTTTCGAGCCAGGTTCACGGCATGACCAGGATTAGCAAAACTGGTTTTTCGATACTTCGGTCCTGGATAGCTGATCAATGTATTCACTGTTTTGAGGTTTATGGGCTGGCCCTGGTAGAACACCGCCCAGATCCCCTGACTTGCTAAAATCTGTTCACTACGATAAAGTCCCTGTGATTTTTCTATAAGAATTTGAGGTTTAGGTCGGCTCATTGATAAAAATCTCTCTGAGGTATTTATAGAAAAATTACCAAGTTCCGCCGTTTAAACCTCCAGAAGAATCAGGCTTTTGAGCCAGGAGTTGATTTTGCAGTGCAGATATTTTATCCAGCAATGCAAATACTTCATTATGCAGCAAACGAGCTTCAGTAGCAGTCAGAGTAATATTACTGGTTCGGTTTAGGTTCAGTAACTTTACTCGATCATTGAGCAGTTTGATATAAGGGGTCATTTTGGATAATTTGATGGCGTGCTAACAGATCCTGTTTGTTCATGTAGGGGCCGTAATAGCTGTACCGATCCAGCGTGATCAGTTTGGGGCAGAACATTCTTTTCCAACCCTGTTTGTTTACCAAATAATATCCGGCACACAATTTACTCTTGCTATCTGCGTCAGAAGTAAACAGCGGCAGACGACGATGAACATCGAATTCAGGATTGTGTGCTGGGTTGCGAGTTGGATAACCAAAAACATCACAGGATTTTTCTGGTTTGGTTACTGTGATTTCCTGCCATTCGATGTCAAAATCATGCTCAATGTCTTTGAGTTTCTGAAACTGTTTGGTACCATTGGGAGTCTGTAGAACTACGCCTTGTGCATTGACGGTGATGTTTCCCACCTTGCGACCATTGTGTTGTACAATCCAGAATGTGTCGGAAACATTTTTGGCTGTTAGCTTAGACATCTGAGTTTTCCTCCTTGTTGGATGAATTGTTTTCTGTTAGGTTTATGGCTTTGGCGAATCCCTGATTCCAGCCACGCAAATACCCAGCATAACTGGAACAAAAAGCCAATGTGAGTAATGGTGCTAACTCTCTTAGCAATTGAGATGTTTGAAAATTGCCAGTGAACAAATCTTGTAAGGTCATATTATTTTTCTGGTATTCCTGCGGACAAACTGGCGATGACCACCAGTTGCTCTAGTGAGTCTGTAAATGTTTTGAGTGCGTCAGCAACTGCGGGCGAATCTTGTGCTTGTTGACGCCAGATATCCTGTTGTTTTCTTTGTTTGTGAATCCATTCCACGATTTCTCTTCCACGAATATTCCATGAAATACTATAGTGAGTATTGGGTATTTGATGCCACAGCCCGTTGGACACGAATCCCAGTCCATACCCTTCTCTCCAGCGTACCTCTCTGAGAGAGTCTGAAATATAATCAGTACAGATACTACCATTAGTAGTATCTGTACTGGTTACTTCGATAAGACCAGTGTTATCCTGGATATAAATTGATCTAGTGCTCATTCTGGTAATGCTGCTCCCAGTATTTGGCCCCAAGTGGAGGCCTGTTCGCTCAATCGGTTGAGATCAAAACGACCACAAAACTTCAAAAACTGAGCTCCCACCATGGGGCGGTTCAGCGATTGAACTGAGTTGATTGTTTGTTGTATTTTTTCACGAATATGATCAGGTTGAGCACTGAGATCCACCAGAACTCGGTTGCGATGATAATCATCCAGTACAAGATGCTCGTTGCCCTCGTGATCCACCCAACGCTGAAGCATCAGGTTGTTCCAGGCCCAGCCCTGAATTTTACGGTCAGCAAATGCTTCAGTCAGACCCACTTTGTTTTTTGAACCCTTGGTTCGCACGCCCGGATAGGCGCTGAACACGTTGTCAGTGGTGTCGCCGCGTATACACTTTTCAAACAGCAACCATTCAGGATCAGGTGTAGTTTTGGGCAAGCCAGTCTTGCGATCTTTCACTGGCTTGCCCAGACGATCAAAGATGCCTTCCAGAGTAATTAACTCTTCAGAAACACCATTGTACTGGCGAACATTGGGAGCCAACAGTTGAACATAATCGCTGTCACTGCTCACAATCACATGCTGATCATTGGGTCGGGATTGAATCCATCCAGCAATGAGATCATCAGCTTCCAATGCAGAGTTTTGTAGCACAGTGACATTGGTGCGATCTCGCAGGAATGCAGCCAATGAATCGTTTGCATCCCAGAACATCTGATCTTCAGCCTGCTGGGCAGGAGTGGCTGCGTTGCGAGCATCAACACGGTTGCGTTTGTAGGGTTGATAAAAATCTTTGCGCCAGGAGCGACCCTCTAGTGCAATTACCACATGATTGGCCCGATGTTGCCGCCAACAACTGGCAATGCTGCTCAGTGTTACGTGGATAGCCAATCCCACTTTTTCTTCTGGGGATTGAGCCTTGTGTGCTGAATGCCGAGCACGGTAGAACGTATTTGCCAAATCTACAATCAGAAATGTCATAAAAGTATTATAGCAATTATTGATATCAATGTCAACCGATTTCGGTTCGGCCGTTACCTAAATCTCTACGAGTCACTCGGTTGGTGGGATCGGCTTGATCCTGCTCCCAGGTTTCATCTACAACATGCCGGCAGATACCTCTGAACCATTGATCCACTAATTGTTCTTCAGTTTCCCCCTGATAACCACTTACCAACAGTTGTTTGATAAAGTATTCATTCCAGTCCAATTCAAAACTCCCCAGTGTGGGATTTTTGGGATCAAAGTCCAGACCCAACACATTCACATAAGGACGTTTTTCAGCAGTGGCTTGTTCTTTGGCACTCAACACCGCAGGTTCAGGTTTGGGCTTGGGAATTCGCTTGGCCCTGGGTTTGGCTGGTTTCGGTGTTTCAGCTGGAGGTCCAGGCTCAGGCAATGGCTCAGAGTTCCAGGGCCAACGTATCTGTGCAAATTTACTGAGAATGGGCATTACCGACTCCATTTCATTATTTTTAGCATATTTTATAGCCCCCACTTTGTTACTAAATTGTAACCTGCTTTTTTAATTTGATTTTCTATCAACATAGTTTTTTCGTACAAATCTTTCATTTTAACTTTAAGAATAGGGTGAATTAGTTCTGGATCAAAAGTGTAAATGCATCCATGCCAAAATTTTCCATGATATAAAAATACTGTATTTGTTTCAGGATCAAAACCATCAACGCTATACTTTATATCTTCTAACCATTTTTGCCTAACTGGTACCTCCAATGAGTCTAACCATTTTGTTTCATTTTTTGAAACGAATCTTGCTCTTCCTGCATCAAATTGCTTTTTTCTTGCAATTTTTATCATCTTTAGTCCTGCATTACGTTTGTTTTCTTTACCACAATGAGGACATCCAACTCCGACATTTAACGAACTCATCCATTGACTAAAATATAAATTATGCTTCTTACAGAATATATTGTGTAGTTTTCTATCATCTAATAAAAAAGAATCTTTAAAACACAATTCCTTTAAGATAGATTTATATTTTTGTTTTCTATCGTCAAGAGTAACTTTGACTTTTCCCTTTTTTTCTTCGTGATATCCTTTTTTACAACAATGTCTATTTGGTTTAAGTAAACGATATGCGTAAATCTCATTTGTTCCATGATGTTGACATTCAACAGTAACTTTATTCTCCACTCCTTTGTACTCGGACAAAATTTTTATCTTAGGGTTAACTTCAGCAACTTTTTTATGAACTCGTCATGAGTATAAGAACCTTTTTTCATATCCCCATCCTTTCACAAATATTTAGTAAAGGATGGGGATATTTTTACTTAGACCAACTATTTCCCCACAGATCCACATGCAGTCGAGGACTGTAGTAGTAACCACGACGCATGGCTTCTTCAGCAATATTGAACTTGTTTCCGTTGTAGATAACATCCACACCACCCACTGGCATCACATAAACAGGTCCCACGAAACCAGCAGCACGATATTCTGCCACTGCTTGATCAGCTTCAGCAAAATGTTCAGGAGAATCCACTACGAACTTCAGATAAGCAAATCCGTAATTTTCATAGGAAGCCACAACGTCAGGTTTGATAGCATCACTCCAACTCTCACCACTTGCGCTGAGTTTGGGACTTACGCTAAACGTGAAACACGAGTCGCCTTCAAACTGACCAGTGATAAACCTGCCCAAGTCCTGATGAATTTTTTGTGTACCGTTGGTTTCAAAAGTCACATTGCGTAATCCATGCGTGTTTTCATTGTCCAAAATCGCAGGGTACATACTCTGCCAGCCCAGCAAAGGTTCACCGCCTGTGATCACCAAATGTACATCGTTGCCATTGGGTTGAATCCATGTGTTATTGGGTAACAGTTCGTTGAACCGCTCTCGCAATTGTTCTATTGAGTAATCTGGGCTGAGGTGGCGGAATTCTGGGTAGATACTGGCATAAGTATCACAACCAGTACTAACCAGTGGCAAGTCATCAAACACTTTAAACTGATCAATATTTTTGATAACATCGGCTACTTCGGGATTATACTTGTCAGTTACTGGAGTACTGCACCCAAATGACTTGCAACGAAAATTGCATCCAAAAGTTCGCATGAAGATGCTGGGCACTCCAACGTATCGGCCTTCACCTTGTAGACTAAAAAAAAAAAATTTCCGAGACCTTAATAGTTCGGTTATTACGCATATTAAATTTTTTCCTTTAGTTATGTTTCTGCTTACTATAATAATTATAGCAAATTTTTAAGTTCTAAAAATTTTTTTTCATCCAAAATTACATACAAATCTTGGACCAAATGCCATTCGTATATATTGATGTTTTTGATTTTACCAGTCTTAACATGTTGACATTTGAACAGATATTTTTTGTTACCTAGCGACAAATGCACATTTTTGTCAAACTGATCTTGTGGGACCTGTGATCGAATCCCTGTTTGTTTATTGATTATATTGATCTTACCAGCACAAGGTCCAGCGTAACGTTCTTTGTTGTTTAGAACTTGATCTCTTGAAATTTGTACATATTGACCGGTTGACTTATCTAAAACTGTAGTGAGATTTTTAGTAACTCCCACATATCTTACCCCATCAAACAGTTTTTTGTCAATCAGGCAAGATTTTCCAGTGTTAGTATCTAACGCAATTATTTTTCCTTTAGTGGAAGTAAGATATCTAGCAGGATTGAAGTCATATTCAGTTCTAGGTATAATTCTTTGTTTTTCAAGTTGGAGGTCCCATACGTTGACTTTGTTTTTTAATACATGGGTATGAGTTTTTGGATCGTAATCTTTTGCTTTAATTATGTGTTTATTACCATTTTCATCTTGATAAGTTACTTTCGATTCGATGACTTGTTTATATCTTTTTCGACCAAGATGCTCATTTAAATCAGTGGCTCGATACTTACTCATTTTGACAATTTCGTTCGAGTCTAAATCTAGATAACGAAAAAGATTAACATCTAATTCTTTTTTGTGATCATATAATTCTCGACTCAGTCTGGTAATATATCTGTCTTTATTAGTTTGATACTCAATTGAGCTAATGTAAACCCAACTTTCGGTTTGTTTATCAAACACATAAATTTTGCCTTTGGTGTGAAAAACTATGTCAGACTGAGCTGCATATTCTTCTTTACTCATGTAGAATGTTTCATTGTCTGCATTTTTCACATATACTCGATTGGTCATGTGTTCACTTAGCATTTGGTAAACTGCAATTTTGAGTTGCTCATATACTCGACTAGTAATTTTGAAGTCTTGTGGTTTATTGGTTTTAGAATTCTTGTTCACCATTTGTAAAAATGCACTAGCCAACCCTAAATGTTTTGGATATGCTTTATACAGCATCCAATGACATAAAAAGTGTTCTCTCAATGACAACGTGATAAGATTATCAGGTTCATCAGACCCACCCATACATCTAGGTTTAATATGATGTTTTTCGCTATATTCTAGGTCTCTATTTCCTAATTGCCTGATCCTTTCAATGAATGCGTTATATCGATTTAAATAGTGAATGTTCATCACCTTCTCCCTGTAAGTTTATTTATACAAGGTGAAGGAGAATTTTTAATAAGAACGTCAAAAATGTTTAGTTGTTAACAAAAGGCCTAGCAATAGTAGCACAATGAAGAAAGCGTTTAGAAGATAAAGGCTGGGCTCGCGCATGCGCCACCCAGCCCAAATCCATCCTATACTACCCAGTATGCCCACTAGTTTGTTTAACGGAGTAACATCAAACGCAGTAAGTGTGACACCCACCGCAGTGAGAATAGTACCTAACCATTTAACATAGTTGTCTAGTTGGCTTTGTTTCATATCACACCGTTACAGTGGCTTTGCACTTGCGTGTTTCTTCAATGTCCACAGCAATCAATCTCACACCAGTGTCCTTCAGTTGTTCCGGGCCCACTGTTTCAATCAGATACTGTCCCATGTTTTCAGCTGTAGGATTAAACGGCACAATCACGGTGCCCTGAGGGTCCAGTTTCTTGAGTTCCAGACTCCAGGGATCCTGTTGCCACACAAGGAACTTGTGATCCCACTGTAGTTCTAGCCATTCACACAGATAATTTTTGATTGCAGAGAAATCCATTACCCGGCCCACTGTGTCCAATTTATCAGCTTCCACTGTGAAGTGGATACGATAGTTGTGGCCATGTAAGTGGGCGCATTTGGATTCATGGCCATATACTCGATGGCCGGTGGAAAAGTCGTGATAACGACTTGCAGTAATTTTAGGCATTAGTTGAATGTCTCCTATGTTAATTGTAACACGAGCAGCGGAATTTTTTAAGAGGGACGATGCCCAAAGTCCTCTTGTCTTTTACTTATCTTTTTCAATAATACACACAGGAATTGGTTGCATCTTGTGCTGATTCGCAGTGTGAAAGCGATTGTAAATAGTTAGCACTTCCTGTTGCCGAGGCGTGGGATTCTGAGGATTGGGATTTTCCATGGCCCACTCCAGTTCATCATAACTGGCGCAAAGTTGATCGCCGTCAGTGCGGCCATCATCCCACAACCCATCGGTGGGAGCGGCATCAATGATTCCCTGGTTCAATCCCAGCTCACGTGCTAGGGCATATACTTCACTCTTGTAGAGATCTCCAATGGGGCTGATATCCACGCCACCGTCACCCCACTTGGTGTAGAACCCCACACCAAAGTCTTCTACTCGATTACCCGTGCCCACCACAATACCTTGTTTGCTCTGAGCAATCTGATATAGAGTGATCATCCTGAAGCGGCTACGACTGTTGGCAAAGGCCAGATTGCTGGTAAATTCTGACCCCAAAGATTGCTCAACTTCTTTAGAAAAAGAATCAAAGGTGTCAGTGAGGTTGATGTATAACCCAGTAACATTGGGATATCTGTCAGTTAACCAACTGATATGAGCTTGGGCTCTGAGATTTTCCACGACGTTTTGACGAATGGGCATACTCACGGCATAGACGGGCACTCCGGTCTGTGCGCACAAGGCGCTGACCACTGCACTGTCGATGCCTCCACTAACTCCCACGACCAGACTTTTTAGTTGATGTTTGTTGAGATAGTCCTGAATCCAGGTCACAATCTGTGTTTGAATATTCATGTTATTGTCCTTTTCTATAGGGTCTTATCAATGATACTACGTTACAACCGTAATGATGGGCTAGAATTTCTGCCATGCGTCTGGCGCCCACTGGGTTAAGACTATGTACTGTGGGAGGATTCACCGGCCAGCAATCGTTGGCCTCCATCCAGCGCACCACATCTAATCCAGTTTTTTCTGTATACTGTCTGGGGTTTACGTTAGAATCGTAATGTTCCCATGCGAGGTCGTGATCAAGGCTACAATTGACCACGGTATAGTTTTCTAAAATTTCAATGGCTTCGCTGTAGTCTAGTGCCACTCGCCAATTGCCCACAAACGGGCAAGGTCTTACGTCATCTAACCACAGGTTAGTTTTTGGTTTGTTCATACTTTATATCCGTTCTTTTCCACCCATGCTAGCAGTTCTTTGAAGTCAACAGACAAACAATTGCTCAGAGGACTTTCCTTGTAGCGTGATTGTTTACCGTAAGGGAATCCCAACTCCAATCGTTTAAAAGGGTTTAGCAAAGTTTTAAACTGATTACGTTCGGCAGACTCCATTGCACCACAAATCAAACACTGGCGATATTCGTCGTGCCCATCGTCATAATCCCAACTATAGCTGCCCTTGTACTCACTACAAATCACAACCACTTGTTTGTGTTTGCACTGAATCATTTGCACTGCTAGTGCAGCTGATGCTTGCTGTTTGATTTCGTCAGTTTGTTTTTTCTGTTGCCTAATGGCTTTGGCTAATTGTCTATCTGTCATAGCTTGTTATAAGTTTAGCAACAATGTGTTGAATTGTAAAGCAATTTGAATAAATACTCACATGCGCTACAGAGAATTTTTATTTGAATACGACAGAAGCAGAGAACAACAGAGGATTGAATCTCTACCTGCATATCAGCAAAGACTAAAACAAGAACCCCGGTTCTCACTGGAACGGCTTGAATCAGTCGACCCCACGCCACAAAAGAGCTATGTACCCAGACTGGCTCAGTGGTGGCTGGCAGGTGAGCCTTTTGAGGATTTGATTAGCACCACTGCTGATGCACTAGACAAATACCACAAACTCAAGACCAAAAAGCAGATCAAGCCCGAACATGCCGACATCAACCGCTTTAAGACAGCTGATGCTTTTGATCAAGCAGTAAGTCAATACCAGTTGCCACAAGATCAGCCAAAGGAAGACCGCGGCAAATACCGAGAGATATTTAGAGATCAAGAATTATTAGTGATTGAACTACTGGACGAAACCGCAGCCAAATTCTGGGGTCAGGGCACAAAGTGGTGTACTGCCGCCAAAAACAACAATATGTTCAACTATTATGCTGACATCGGACCGTTATATGTGATTATTCCCCGCGACGATCCACAAAACAAGTATCAGTACTGGTTTGAAAATATAGACCCCTACACTTATCAGTTTATGAATGTGCAAGATGATCCAGTTAAGCCAGACACTCTGCCTTTTTACTCTAAACTTCAACCCATTATGCGAAAACTAAGTTCTCATATCATGTGGAACACCAACCCCACAGAAGTAGAACAAATAATCGCAGTGGAACAACAACCAATGAGTTCGTTATTCAGAATAGTTGAAAAACTTAACATCACTCCAAGTGAGCAAGTAATAATGACTGCTGTTAGTATGAATGCTGCTTGTCTTCAATATTTGATAGCTGAGCAAAGTCAGCGTCCTCAGCAGATAAAAATATCCGAAAGTCTATTGCTAAAATGCGTCGAGAAAACACCATCCTGTATACAATATATTCCAAACCCAACTGAAAAAATGCAGCTAATCGCAGTATCTAATACAGGATGGTTAATTTCAGTTTTATATGACAATGACATTGAACCAAGTGAAGCTGTGCAGCTGGCAGCAATAAAGCAGGATCCCCAGTATGTTTACAGTAATATTATATCAAACGGGGGTGAACCAAGTGAAGCTGTGGTGGTGGCAGGGATTCAAAAAGATCCCTACGTGATACGTGACGTAAAAAACCCCAGCGAGCAAGTGCAAATTATGGCAGTATCCGAAGTTGGTGCATTGCTGAGAGATTTACTGCGAAAGAAAAAAATTGTTGTAAGTGAAAAAGTTGTACTGGCTGCATTGAACAATGATCCAGAAGCGATTCGATTTTTTTATGATCCGAAAATTAACGTACACAAAATTGTACCTACTAGAGAAATGATCCTGCGTTCTGTGAACGAAGCCGGCTATCTGATTATGTTTATTCCCAACCCCGATACAGAATTACAGATGGCTGCGGTTAAAAACGATTTCCATTCCTACCTGTGGATCGAAGATCCTGACCCAGCAGTAACTGAACTGTATAACAAGCTGAAGTCTCAAAGCAAGTAATTTACTTTTCTGTGTCTTTTAGATAATTACCCAGCCCATTGGGTACACAGTGGCGCACACCGCCACGTGGATCTGCACAATCTCCTGTGCGACGGGGAATCAGATGCACATGTGGCCACATCACAGTTTGACCTGATGCAGCGCCACAATTCAACCCAATGTTGAACCCATCACAATCACCACGTTCCATCATGGCTGAGCCATGATCATAAGCAGCGCCGAACAACATATTGATAAAGCTATAACTATTCCAGGTGGGAATAAACAATATGTGCCCAGTAGTTACTGGATAACGATCAGCCACGATGCAATACAAGTGACCAGCTTTAATCAAACGTTCACGATCCCAGGGCACGATCCCTTGATCAATGGCATCCAGCAAACTGATTTTGCCACTGTTAGGCATTAGGAACTACGCCTCGACTACGTTGTTCCAGTATCAGTGACAGCCGTTGACATTCTTCGGAATTTAGAATGATCTCTTCAAAAGCCCCAAATTGGCTGCGTTTGCCAAAAATATAAGCAATACCAATCTTGAGTCTTTTCCAAAAAGTATGTGGAGTTAGATGAACGTGTATGTAGGTGAATTCATCATCCAGGTCATCACCAAAGAAGTCATTGAAATAACTAATCACAAATTGATGAGTCAAATCTCCACAATCACATACAAACAGGTGATTGGGGTGATCATTAACGCCATTCTTCATTTTCATCAACGAGCCTCCATCCCAAATTCAAGAAATCTGCTAGAATTTCTTGAGTAACCGTGCCTTCCGGCACATGTTTACTTTTGTTAGTTGCATTGTCGTTCCACAATGCATCTTCAGTGGCAATACCACTACAGTAAAAATTCATATAATCTTCATTTAGAGTTGGGTTTGTGGAATTTCTGATATCAGACACAATACGACCAGCAGATCTCCAACTACAATACCAGTGAGAATTTTTTAGAATTTCCCAAACTTCTATTGGTTGCCATGTTGTGTTACATAATGCTGCATAAAGATTTTGAGCATAGTCAAGTTCTAGGCATTTGTTTCGTATCAGATCACTGGACATTAGATCTATCTCTAGTGATCTAGTAGTGTTAAAGGGCATTTGTGTTTGCTCCATATATCAAGTCCACATGCTTTGGCGAACTTTGATCAGTCTGATCATCATGCCAGTGTCTTCTTGCTCGTATTGAGTTTCAATTTCAGTGGTGAGTTTCAGGGCGTGATCACTACGTTGTTTCAGTTCTGGATCAGTGATTTCTGCAAACAATTTTCCATATTTGTCCCGAATTTCATCACATACAGCAGACCAACCACTGGCATCATACGCATCAGGTCTTGCAGGTCTACGCACAGTCCACCATTCGTAGAGGTCCAAAATTTCTTTAGCAGCAATAGCTTGCGGAGTGGGTTTACCAATGTCAGGATGGTTGGGATCACTGAACCATTCGCTGCCGTGCGTGAGGCTGATTTCCCACTTCAAATAATCAACACCAGCTTGAGGAGAACGCCATTCTTTCCAGCGAAACCAATATATCCTCTGCCACCAGGGCATCTGATAACGTGCAGCATCTTCCTTATCACCCCAGATCACATGCAGGTGTGCTTTTTCAATTTCAACAAAGTCCACCAGTTCAGTAAACATGCCGTGCAGCAGACGTTCATCAAACTCATGCCACTGTCCAGGTTTCAAACCAGTTTTGAGGTAATGAGTTTTAGTGATAAAACGATTTCTCAAATGGTATTTGAGATCACGTATGGGATCAATGGTCCACTCTGCAGGTTTTTCCAGCCAATCAGGCAGTATCTCCGTGATCCAATATGCTACAGGTTTTTCATTTTTAATTTTGATTTGCCATTCATCCCACTCGCCCATGGGGAGAGCATAGGGTTTTTGAACACCCAGATGTTTGCGCAGCCAATTAAAAAGAACAGAATCTGAATAGTGTCTCATATATTAATAATACGTTCTAAAAAGTCAATTAGCAAATTTTTATTGACTTTTTGGTGTTTTTTTCTCCAATTGGGCTATTCTCTGCTCCAGGTCTGCCAGGTGCTGATCGTGCTTTTGGATTTTAGCCATGACATTTTCAGCACGAGTGAAATCTTTGAGATGAAACCGTTGACTAGCCCAATTCATCGTGGAGTCGAGTTTTCTGTTGAACCAGCAGCCTATGCGAGTGGTTTCCCACCAGTTGTAGAAACTGCTGCCTATGACACTGCTTAAACAAGACATTATAAGAAAATACAGCATAGTGCTGTATTTATGAGTTAATCACGTGAATTTTCCCAAGGAAACACAATATAAACATCCTGTTCCAGTTTGTTGATTTCACGAGCAGAAAAATCCACATCCGAAAAGTCACTGCTGGCATTATTGAACAGAGTCAAAAATTTCACATTCTGATGCCACACTGACTGCCAGCGTGGTTCTTCGGGCAAACAGCTATCCGGCCAATCTTTCATGATCCACTGAAAGGTTGCGCCAGTATCGTTGATATCATCCACAATCAGAATGTTTTTGGCCCTTTCCTGACCATAACCATACGCATCTTCAGCCATGCCACAATCAGTAACACAATTATCCAAGTCATCCAAACTCAATCGCAATGGAGCCATGGGAACTCCCAGGAGGTGACTCAACATCACCGCGGGCACACAGCCGCCGCGACTGATACCCACGATGTAATCTGGCTTCCAACCACTTAGTGCCACTTTTAGAGCCAGGTAATTGATGTCTTTTTCCAGGTCGTTCCAATCATAGTGTATTTTGATCATATAGTTATAGTCCTTTTTTGGGTAATGATCTTCCTTTGATATAACCAATAGGAGGATCATTCAATATGTTACATAAAATATTTTCATTGGTTAAAGGATTCGTATACCACACAAATGGGTAGAATCTTCCTTTTTTGAGATTATTTGGAGGAATATCATCTTCTTTTATTTGATAGTTTGTCTGCGTTATGGGATCATGATACCACGTAGTTTTTTGTCGTCTAGGATTTCCTTTGATCCAACCATTTGGTATGTTATAACTATCTTTGATGATTTTAGATTCCCCTGTATGTGGGTTATGTATCCAAGTTCTGCCTTTGTTGTGTGCTACGTTTGGTTTAATGTGTTTTGACGGATCAAATTCATTTTTTGGTATCATCATCCTATCATTTGTAGCAATATCAATTACATGGGTTTTGTTTTTGGGGCCTGGATTTTTGTTTTTTCTTTTTGGGGTGTGTGTTCGACCTGGACGAAACCCAGGGAATAATGGTTTCCCTTTGATGATCATAGTGCTAACGCTGTCGTCTGTGATCCACTGTAACACTGTGGTATTCTCGAAGACAGAATTAGATTGGTTTAACATCGACGGATTATTTTTTGCATCCACCTTCTTTAAGAATCTTGACTCATAAATTTTAGCACCGTCTCGTGACTTAAATATTTTGATCCTTTCGATGCTAAAAGCACTCGCCCCAAATTTCTTTATTAGCATTTTGATAATCTTAGATGATGTAAAATATCTAAACCAAAGATCATTATTAATGTTAGCTTCTGATAATCTTTTAGTATATCTACTACCAGCATAGTACTGACCAGTTAATGAAAATTTGATAACGTAGAAATAACTTAACATGACAACCTCTTACCAAGTATTTAGTTGTCATGTCAAATTATGCAGCTTTTATAATATTATCGTTTTGATGGTCCACTTAGCTTGAGAATATCGTAAAATTCCTGTTTCAGACTGGAATCAGTTTGAAACAACCCAGCCATTACAGCCGTTACCATATCATTTTCATGCTCCTTGACCCCACGCTGAGTCATACAGTGATGATTGGCTTTTACGACCACAGCCACATTGGGGGTTTTTGCAAAATTGCGCAGGGCATCGGCAATTTCAGTGGTCATTTCTTCCTGAATCTGAGGACGACTGGCGATCCAGTGTACCAGACGATTGAACTTACTCAACCCAATCACTTCCTGTTCGGGAAAGATTCCCACCCAACAACTGCCCACGATGTTCTGGAAATGATGAGCGCAGGTGCTGCGGATGCTGATAGGACCAGTGGTATACAAGCTCTGATATCCCATGTTGGGAAAACTGGTGATACTGGGCGGTGGTTCAAAGCGGCCACTGAAGATTTCTCGCACCATCATCTTTGCCACACGACGAGCCGTGTCACGGGTGTTGTGATCATTGGCAGTATCAATCACCAAACTTTCCAACACGCCCTGCATCTGGCCAGTGACCTCGTCCACCAGCAGATCCTGTTCTCCGGCTTCAATGTACTTGTGAATGTTGTGATTGGCAAAAAAACTACCACCATCCTGCTGAATTCTGTTCTTGATCTGTTCGCTGATTTTTTTCATAGTTACTCTTTAAGTATAAGTTTATTTCCGTAATCTGTCAATTTTAATGTTATAGTTTCTGTGCAATAATACAACAAGTATAACCGAAGCTGACCAGGTTTGTAAGTTATAGGGTATCATCAACACAGGGAACAGAGTATTCAAACTCCACAAAACTAAAAATGGTACGATTGCGATTAAAAACATCAGCAATACAAAAAACAACAAAAACGAAGATAATTTCAGTAGTGTGTTCATTGAGTTAATACCTTTAACATGATTTTGCAATTTAAAAAATGTGTTTTGAGTATATCAATCTGTTGGTCCAGCAAACTCTGATATTGGTCATAATTGTCAGTGAGCTGATTGATAAACTCTGCTAATTGCCCACGATGTTTTAGATAGGATTGCCAATCCTGAGTCCATGCAGATGGGTAACGAAACTCTGGAAGGTACATTTCACTATAGCTGGCTCGATCTGGCACACAGGGTAAACTACCAGTTAGACATCCTTCCATCTGACTGATGCCCAAATTTTCATGCAAGCTGCAACTAAAAGTCACTTTGGTTTCAGAAATTGTCTGATAATACTGTTGTTTATCCAACTTCTGATCCTGTGTGATTATGAGGTCAGCATTGATGTATCCGGCGAGATCTCGCACAATTTCGGGTTGTTTGTCAGCGTTTAACCGATGTGGCCAGATCACAGTGTTTTGTTTGGCGTTTTTGCGCAAGTTTTCCAAAGGAGCCACAATCAGTTCATGAGGCTGACCGCTGCGAACAGCTCGGCCCTGATCTGCTACTGGAATATCCAGATTTCGCAAGAACATCTGGCGATGAAACTCAGTGGCAAAATAGTTATAATCACTGGCATAAAACCAGCTGCGTTCCTGATGCCAGGGCCAGGGTTTTTGCATCTGCATGCCCAGGATGTCTGTGGGATCGTAAGCGCCAGCATGAACAATACTATGTAGTTCCCACTGTGTTTTTAACAAATCACGCATATATGCTATTTGTGTGATTGTAGGATTCCAAAAATCAGTGAACAAAAAACGGTCTTTGGATGTGACTTGACCTTGATTGTAAAGATCCAAAAAAGAACACATTTGTGAACTTTTCCAGTAATTGGTGTCACTGAAATTTAAAAAAGCTCCCGGAGTTAAAGTTGTATCTTTTTGAACTCCAGAAATTTGAAT
>Ga0315909_10001141_pt1 | contig 36036 bp, 46 predicted proteins | sample LakEriMetagenome_11_FD_203527 | JGI IMG/M metagenome (GOLD analysis project Ga0315909, IMG submission 203527) | Freshwater fungal communities from buoy surface, Lake Erie, Ohio, United States - Buoy 2 MA125 | ecosystem: Environmental > Aquatic > Freshwater > Lake | place: USA: Lake Erie, Ohio... | reverse complement strand
GACAACGGGATCACCCGCGTCTTCGGCGGCGCGCAGTGGAACGGAGCCAACACTGTGCTCAACGGCGTTCGTTTCCAGATGAACAGCGGCAATATTTCAACCGGAAACTTCCGGCTTTACGGCGTGCGGAGGGTCTAAAAATGGAGCCGATCTATAAAATGGTCGATGGCGAGCGGGTCGAAATGTCGGAAGCGGAGGCGGTTGCGATCCGCGCCGAGTGGCAAGCAAGCGCCGTTGCGCCGGAGCCAGTTCCGCAATCCGTCACGCCGCGCCAAGCCCGACTTGCATTGCTGGCAGCAGGCCACCTTGCTGCGGTCAATGCTGCCGTCGCGGCCGCAGGGCCGCAGGCGCAGATCGATTGGGACTACGCGCTCGAGATCCGCCGCGACAACGCGCTGATCGCGAGCATGGCCGCCAGCCTTGGCCTGACGGATGCGCAGATCGACGATCTGTTTCGCGCGGCGGCCGTGCTGTGAGCGACAGCATCGTCGAATATCTGGTCAACGGCATTTCCGCGTTGGCGCTTGCGTTCCTGGGCCTGTGGAACAACACCCAGCGCAAGGCGATCGCCGATGCCGACGCCAAGGCCGCGCGCGCGGCCGAGCTGGCCGGCAGCGTCAAAGACCAGCTCGCCGCGCACAAACTTTTCGTGTCGGAAAACTACTCGAGCAAGACGGCCTTGCGCGAAACGGAAGAGCGCATCGCGCGGCATCTCGAAAACATCGAACGCATGGTGCGCCAGCTCGTGACCGAGCGCACGCGAAGCACGGGAGAGTGAAAATGTCCGGTTGGTTCGAACGTGCGGTCCAGATCGTTCTCGAGAAAGAGGGCGTGCTATCCGACGACGCGCGCGACCCTGGCGGGCTCACCAAGTACGGGATCACGAAGCGGGAATATCCCGATCTCGACATTGCCAACATCACGGTGGCCGACGCGGTCGCGATCTACCGGCGCGACTATTGGACCAAGGTGCGTGGGCCGGATCTCGCCTGGGCTTTCGCGTTGCCGTTGTTCGATTGCGCGGTCAATCAAGGCCCCGGTGTCGCGATCCGATTTTTCCAATTGGCGCTCGGCGTGCGTGCCGACGGCGCGTTCGGCCCGGTGACGCTGGCGGCCGCACAAGCTGTGCAGGCCAAGCCCGACGACGTGCTCGTGCGCTTCATGGCGCAGCGGATCCTGCACTACGCGTCGCTCGGCACGTGGCCGACCTTCGGCCGCGGCTGGGCGCGGCGCGCGTTTGCGATCGCACTCCTGGCGACCAAGTAGATTTGGAGGGTAGAAACATGATCCCCGCTTTGTTGGCCCAGATCGGGCTGCCGTTTCTAGTGAAGGTAATTCGTGGGGCGATCGACAAGATCGACCACCCGGCCGCCAAGACGGCCGCCGGCGCTTTGGGCGACGTCGTCGCGGCGATCGACGCCAAGACGATCAGCCCCGAGCAGATCGCCGAAACCAATCGCCATGTCGAAGCGATAGCCGCGCTCGAGAGCGGCGACTATCGCGAAACGATCCGCGAAGTAAACGCGACGATCCGCGCCGAGGCGGCAAGCGAAGACGCCTACGTGCGCCGCATGCGCCCGACCTTCGGCTATGTGATGGCGGCGACGTGGGCCGCACAGATGGCGGCCGTCGCCTGGATCATCGTGGCGCAGCCCAAAGACGCCGGCCCCGTGATCGAAGCGCTGGGGGCCTTGTCGCTGATGTGGTCGGTCGGGCTGTCGGTGCTCGGCGTCTATGTCTACAAGCGCTCGGCCGACAAGGCGCTTGCCGCAGGCCACGAGCCGGGCAGCGTCCTGCAGGCCTTTGCGGACAGGCTCGCCGCCAAGCGCTAGCGTTGCGGCACCCGGTGGCACCTACCCTAGCGGCCGGGTGCGCGCGCCCTCCCTCGACTCGCTAATGCGGTTTGGCGCTCGCCGCACCGTTTCGGTGCGTTTAGCCGGAAACACACCAGGGCCGCCGGCGGCCGTCCCAGGCGCGCGCCAGGCCGGCGGCGATCAACGCATCCCCAAGATCCTGCCCGCTTGCCAGCCGCACGCGGGCGAGCGTGCGGCCATAGCGATCGCGCGGGCGGGCCTGGTCGCGCTGGATCTCGACGGGCCCGGCCGCCAGGTGCGCGGCCGTGGCGGCTTTGGCGCGGCGGGCGAGGTCCGCTTCGAATTCGCAGCGCGCATGCGGCGGCAGCTCGGGCGTGTCGATGTTCGAAATGCGCACGGTCTCGCCGGCGCACGCGACCGTGTCGCCGTCGATCGCGCGGCACGCGGCCGGTACTGGCGTCGGCGCCGGTGGGCTAGGTGCGGGCGCGCAAGCCGAAACAAGTCCGGCCCCGATCAGGGCAACGATGCGGGCGAATGTGGCCATCGAACCCATATTCAAACTTTTCCCCATTTTAGGCCAGCAAAGACCCAGTCGCCCCATGCTATCGCACGGAAATCAAACGATACTCCGCCTTCTCTTAATCACCGGGTCGTAGGTTCGAGCCCTACAGCGCCCACCATACTTTCAAGGGGTTAGCCCCTCGATCGTTAAAGAACAAACCGGAACGCAGTTTGAAGAGTTTGAATATTCAAACTTTCGGCGCTTCCGGCGAATGCCTGGGCTGCCAATTTGTCATCGGTCAGTCGTCGAAAATGTAAGCGTTGGCGGCGCGGCGGCGGATCTCGGCGACGTGTTCCTCGAGCGCCTTGCGTATGTCGATCGGCACGAGCGTGCTACCTTCGACGATGCGAGGGGGCTTGTCGGGGTGGCACACGACGATGGTCGGCCCGACGATCAATTCGATCTGCATGTCCTCGAGCATCGCGCGGGCTTCCGGCGACAGATCGGCAGGCACTTGGAGTTTCATCGGTCGGTGCCTTTGCTGTCGATCGGCAGGGGCAGTATCTGCTCGAGCTTGCCGTCCTTCTCGACGTAAATCTCTCTGGCGTCGAGCAACACATTTTCCGTTTTCAGCTTCGCTCGAGCCGCGTCGCAATCGTCGAACAGCGTGCCGATGAACATCTTGTGGCGGCACTCGTTAAAGCCGTTCGCTTCGATCCGAGAAGCGATGCAGGCGGTCTCCGTGCCTGGGATCATCGCATCGTCGTTGCGCGCCGGCGGCGTGCGTTGCTCGATCAAGCGTTGAATGTAGGAGCGCGCCATGTATTGCAATACGTCATCGGTCGGAAGATTGAAGTGGCGCAGAAGCTGAATTCCTTCTGCGTGGCTCACATAGATTTTATCGGTATCCGTCATCGGTCGGTGCCTTTCGCTTCGTGGGCCAGGCGGCGTTTGAAGGCCTCGCCGGCGAGGCGGCCGGTCTTCACGCCGTAGGTGTCGAGGATCTGGGTGCAGGTCTTCGGGCTGTGCCCGGTGATCGCGGCGATCGACAGCACATCGACGTTGGCTTCGGCGAGATAGACGACGGCCGTGTGCCGCAGATGCATGAACTGCAATTCGCGCAACGCGATCTTGAAGGCGCGCGGATCGTCGCCGTCTTTGCCCGGCCGCAGCCAGTCGATCTCGAGCTCGGCGCCGTCGAGCGCTTCGGCGGCCGCTGCGCGGATCTCGGCGAAGACATGGCGGAACGTGTCTTCCTGCCAGGGCCTGCCCGTGCGTTCGTCGATCAGCAGTGCGGTTGATCGCGGCAATGCTGCCGCGTCGGCGGCCGCGTCGTTGAGCTCGAGCTGCAGCTCGACGCGCGCGGCGACCTCGGGGATCAGATGCACGGGAAGCTTCGCCACGGAGCCGGTCTTGCGCTGGCGCAACGCGCGGCCGCCGACGGCGCCCAAGTCGCGCTTCAAGCGCAGCGTGTCGGCTTGGCGCTGGCCGATCCAACTGTTGACCAGTACGGCCGTGCCGATCGACGGGCGGCCGAGCGCGTCGGCCGTGGCCACGATCCAGTCGATCGCCGCGCGCGGCCAAATCAAACCCGACTTGCCGCCGCCTTTGAGGCTTTGCTGCGCGAACGGGTTGGCGTCGCCGACCAGGCCGAGCAGCCGGCCGCGCGACCACAGCAGCGAGCCCACGCGCACGATCGCGGCCGCCAAGGCTGGCGTGCCGGATCGCATGATCGAATAGAAATCGGCGACGCGCTTGGGGCTGATCGCCGCACGCGGTGCGTCGCCCGCCCAATCGGCAAGCCGCTCGAGGCATTGATCGTAGCCGCGGCGCGTCTGCGGTTTGAGCTCGTTCCAGTAGGTGCTTTGGCGATAGGCGCGGATCAATTCGTCGAGCGTGCCGGGTGCGGCCTTGTCGATCGCACGCTTGGCGAGCGGTGCGCCGGTCGAAGCGTTGGGCGGCGCTTCGGCGGCCGATGCCTGCGCGAGCTGGCCGGCGCGCCAGGCCTCGAGCTCGGCATTGCGCGCGCGGGCCTGGTCGATCGCCGTTGCTTCGTCGTCGGACAGCCGCACGGGCGTCCAGCCGAGGGCGCGCAGTTTCTGCGAAGGCTGCCAGTAATGCAGCGTCTTGCCGCCGCGCACATGCGGCACGAAGAACGGGATCTTGATCTTGGCCATGGTGGATCCTCGGGAAAAGCCGGGCTGCCGGTGGCGGGACTTTACGCGCGACCGGCAGCGATCGTCAAAACGGGGCGTTGCGATGGATCGTCGTGTCGCGGCGTTCCTGCCAGTAGCGGCGTTCGCGCAGCATCGTCGGAATGTCCTCGAGGTTGCGGCCGTGCGCATCCGTTTTCGGCACATCGTGGCCGCGCCAAACCGGCTTGCTGCCGAGCTGTTTGAAGAAGAACGGCACGTCGAAGCGCGCGGCGGCGATGCGTGCGGCCGCACCCCATTCGAGATCGAAGGGCTGGGTGGGGCGCAGGCGCAGCGACTGGTCGCTTTCGCCGCCGCAGATCAGCCAGTCGATATGTTCGATGTCCCGCCAGTCGCAAGGCCCAAGCGCCGGTTCGTAGGACACGCCGATTTTGAGGCGCCAGCGTTCCTTGAGGCGAGAGAGTTTCGCGCGGTCGCGGTCCCACTCTTCTTGATTGCAGATCGTGGCGAGCACGATCATGTGTGCCGGCAGCGAGCGGCAATGGTCGCCGAACATCTCGAGCAGCATATCGGCGGCATTGCCGATGCGCTTCGTCACGAGGATCCAGTCGAGCGAATTGACGCGCATCGTCTGTCCCAGCCGTTCGCGCCATTCGGCCGGCACTTCGTTGTCGAACACGTCGGCCTGGCTCGCCACGAAGACGCGGGCGGATTGCCCGGCCTTCTCGGCTGCCCGATCCCATTTGGCAGGCTCGGCCCACATCTTCTCCGACGCCGGCAGGCGCGGCACGCCCGGCCCCCAATGCCGCGCCCCGCCCGGTTGCCAGCGATGGTCGAGCGCTGCCGCATAGCAATTGTCGCAGCCGGGCGACACTTTCGTGCAGCCGCGCCACGGGTTGAACGTGTGGTCGGTCCATTCGATCTTGCTGTCTTTGCCCATCAGGCTGCCTCTTCTGCGTCGATTTTCCAGCGGATCAGCGTCCCTTCGAACGGGTTGGCATCGGGCGGCTGTATGAAAAAATCAGAGAGCGCGTCCCAGTCGCGGAAGCCGTCGGTCTTTGCGAATTTGTCGAGCTCGCGCGGCGTCGTCTTGGTGAGCAGCGCCAGCCAATCGCCGTGCGCGTCGAGCAAGATCATCTTGACTTTCGGTGTCGGGTAGAAACTCAAGCGCACGCGCCAGGTGGCCGTGCAGATGCCGAGTGCGAGCAGCCGGCATTCCGGCCGCCGCATGCCGGTGTAGAGCTGCACCGCCTCGCCGATGCGCGCATGGCGGCGGTTGCCGTCGGCGCGGATCGTTTGGAGTTTGCGCCCCGCTTCGACGTCGGGCGCAAAGCGCGCCTGGAAATTGTAGGCAACCATCACGCCACCTTTGCGGGCTTGCGGTTTTTCGCGGCGGCGATCGCGCGCGCGCGGGCGGCGAACGTGCGATCGTCAAGGTGCGGGGCGTCGAGCGGCGCGGCGTCAAGCTGCGGGCCGTCGTCGTCGCGGTTCGCCGCTGGCGGCGGCGAGGCTGCCGCCGGCGCGCGGCCGAGCCAGTCGTGGTGCTTGGCGAGCCAGGCCTCGACGTGCGCCGGGTTCCATTTGAACGGCCGACGGAAACCGGGGATCGGCTGCGGGAAGCCGTGCCGCTCGATCAGCGTGCGCCAATTATGCGCCCACCAATCTTGCGTGATCTCGAGCCGCTGGCGAATGTCGGCCGAGGTGCAGGGGTCAGGCAGCAGGGCCATGGTCTTCGTCCCTCTTTGTGGCGGCTTCGATCCAGCGTTCGCGCATGTCGGGCGAAACGCGTTTCATCCCGTCGCACGTGGTGCAGCGGATGAACGCAAGACCGCCGATGGGGATCCGCCCTTGCCCCTTGCAGCGCGGGCATTCGACTTCGCTTTCCATGGCCGCCCTCACTTCGCGGCCAGGGCGGCGAGCATCGTCTTGAGCCGGCGGCGCAAGCGTTCGTCTTTGATCGACGCGATCTTGCGCGCGATCTTGGCGGTGTCGTCGTCGATGCGGTGCGCCGCACGGGTCGCGGTCACGGCGCGCTTCTGCTCGACCGTGGGTTTGCCGAGGCCGTCGAAGAACGCCGCAACCGGCAGGCCGAGCAATGCGGCGAACTGCCACAGGCGCGAGCACGAGATCCGGTTCGCCCCGTTCTCGTATTTCTGGATCTGCTGGAAGGTGATGCCGCAGGCGTTCGCAAGCGACGTTTGCGACATGCCGAGCTCGATGCGCCGCGTGCGCACCACGCGGCCGACAGCCGCGTCGATCGCGGTGGTGCGGCGTGCGGTTGCTTGAGTGGATTTGCGGCGGCGGTTCTTGGCAATGATGCGGCCGGCTTCGGCTTCGATGCCTGCGGAAGTGGTCGGAAAGCGTTCCATGGTCGGTGTTCCTTTTCGGGGTTTACGTTTGGGTGGTCTCGGTTGTCAGGCTTGGGTGTTCGGTTGACGCATCGGCAGCACGTTGCGGCTGCCGAGCGTTTGGGGTTGCGGCAGCGCCGTGCGGATCCAGGCCCAGCCGCCGGCGAGATCGCGTGCCAGGGTCCAGCCGTTCGGCAACGCGACGCGGATCGTTTCAAGCTGGCTCATTGCGCCTGCACCGCCGGCAAGGGTGCGGCCGCCGGCGCCTGCTCTTCGACCTTCGCGACGGCGATCGCGTGGTCGAGCAGTTTCAAAACATGCGCATGGTCGCGTTGCGGGTGGTCGTTGAATTCGACGATGCTGGGAAACGCGAAGCGCCGCAGATGCCGCAGGCACAGCATGTCGTGGTCGTGGAACGCCTGGCCGCCGCCGAAGATATCGAACGCGGCGGCTTCGATCGCACCCGCCATGTCGAAGCGCTTGGCGTTCGGATCGGTCGGGCGGCACGGCTTGTTGTCCGCGTCGCGCGCCAGGTGTCCCTTGATCCACACATGCGGCGGCTCGAGGATCTGGCGCGCGCGCACCAAGGTGCGGGCGACGGTCATGCTGCATGCCCTTGCGCGGCCATGCCGGCATTGCGCGCGCGGCGCGCGGCTTCGACGCTCGATGCCGGTGCGCGCCAGCGCGAGGCGAGCACGTGGCGATCGCGCGCGACGCGCGCCAATTGCAGCGGCCGTTCGGGCTGGCCGCGACCCGTGTGCGGCTTGAACAGCACGCCGTACTGGTCGGCCGTGTCGAGGGCCGCCACATGCAGGCCGACAAGGCGGCCGGTCTTGGCGTCCAGCACGCGCGGGGCCGAAGCACTGGCGGGCAGATAGGCGAGGGCGGCGCTCATGCGGCACCGCGGCGTTTCTGCGCGGCCGTTTCTGCCGGCAGGGCGCAGCGCGGCAAGAAACAGTTCTGCAGCGCGCCGGTGCTGCGGTCGAGATGCCGTGCGATGCCGAAAACGTCGTGACAGAAATTGAAATCGTCGAAAGCGAGCAGCTGCTCGAGGTCGAGCTTCGTGCCGTTCAGATGGCAGGCCGTGACGTCCATCTGCCAGTCGAGCAGCGATCGTATCCGGTACACGGAAGCGCGGCTGCTTTTTTTGCCGGGCGCGTCGTCGTGGTACTCGGCGCGCTGGCGATCGTGGTCGGCGGCGCGCTGGGCGATTTTGTCGATGATCGCTTTCTCGGCGGGTGTGCTCTTGAAATCGATCTGTTTCGGGGTCTTGGTTTTGCCGTGTGCCATGTGCCCCTCCCTCAAGCCGCGCGCGCGGCGACGGCGTTGAACGCTTTCGAGTAGGCGCGCCAGGTGCGGGCGCGACGCGCCTCGAGGCGTTCGATCTGGCGGTCGATCTTCTGCAGCACGCGGCCGAGCTGGCTGCGCGCGGCCTCTTTGCTCTTGGTGGCTTGCGTGGGCGGGCGGGTTTTCATTGTTGGCCTCCGTTGTGGTTTGAATGGGCAACGGAGCGAATAACAACAAATTCGTGTGTCAATGTCAACACGAATTTGTTGTGAGCATAAAAACCGAAAACACTCGACGCGTGTTAGACGGGAATGGATGTATCAAATACTATTTTTGATATGAGCCAAGGAAACAGCAACATTTCTGCTGATGCTGAGCCTCTTTTTGACAGCGAATACGAGGCATCTCTCGATCAGATCGAAGTTGGTCGATTGCGCGAGCGCGCGTCTTGGATAACTTATGCTCTTTGGATCGGCGCGATTTTTTTACTGCTGGAATACGACGCCGCAATAAGCCGATGGACGTCAAAGATGTTCGGCATTCCAGAAATTGTAGTTTTTTATCTGTCTCTTGGTCTGCCCTGGGCTTTCTTCACGATGAAAGGGCGATTGTATCGAATGATGCTTCGTCGCGCATGGCGCAACGCACAGCCTTGGCATAAGCGCAGATAAGCTAGGCCGCGCGCGTCGGCTCGTCGAGCACGGTCGCAAGGCGCAGCAGGCGCGCCTTGTCGGTCGGCGACATGTGGCGCAGCAGCTTCAAAAGCGCCACGTCCGTTTCGTCGAACGCTTCGCCGTCGATCAATGCCGCACTCGGCACATCGAGCGCTTGCGATAGTTTCACGATCCAATCGAGCGACATGCGGACATGGCCCTTTTCGAGCCGGTCGATCTGTTGCTGCGACGTGTGCACGCGTTTGGCGAGGGCTTGTTGGGTAAGCCCGCGACGATCGCGCCACTTTGCCAGCGGCGAATAGGACTCGGGATTGCGCTTCACCATGTGTGAAATGGTGCGCGCGTCCTTGTTGTCGATCAAACACGGTGTCTGTGTAGGGGTCAGCATGAGGCTCTTGCACTTAACAACAAATCTGTGTAAACAGCAATCCACTAGCCCTTGTGGCTGACAACACGAATTTTGTGGAGATGTTGTGAACGCACTCGGTTTGTTCCTGACCGGCACGGGACTGTCGAACGCCGCGTTTGCGCAGGCGTTGACGCGAATGCTGGATGTGCTGGGCGAAACGCCGGAAGAAGTGGCGGGCGAAACGGTGCGGCGCTGGACGCAAGACATCGCATCCGACGCGTTCAACCGGCCCAAGGCCGCTTTCATGAAAGCGATCTTCGTGCTCACCGACGGCAAGGTGCGGCCCGAGACCTTTGCCGCGATGCCCGCCCTCGACGATCGCCTGCGCGTGGCGGCAAAACAGATCATCGCCGACGTGGCCGCCAATGCGCGGCAGCGTCGCCACCAGGCGCGCGCCAAGGGTGCGAAGATGTCGGCGCGCAGCCGCGCCAAGATGCGCGGGCAAGCGCGCCGGGCGGGTGCGTGATGCGCGCACCCGATATCAGCTATCCGATGGGCGACGGCCTGGCCGACATCATCGTGGCGCTCAATCACGATGCGCGCGGCGCGGTGCCGCTGATCCCTGCCGGCCAAGACGGCCAGGTCGGATGCGTGGCGCTCGCGGCCGCCTCGCATGCCATGCGCAGCGGCCATACAGCACTCGGCAATCGCGGCGGGCAATTCCAAAGCTTGAAGCTGTGGCCGTGGGCGCTCGATGCCTTCAAGGCGCCGGCGTTTTCGTTCGACCGGCGCCAGCAGCTCGCCGCCTTGCGCCGCGATCTCGTGGCGGCCGCCGCCCTCTCGATCAAAGCGATCGACCAGATCGACGCCGAGCTCGCCGAGCTGGCTTCGAACAATGCGAGGCCGGGCGAGTGACCGCCTACTACAACGAATTCGATCCCTACGCAGCGCAATGGCTGCGCAATCTGATCGCCGCAGGGCACATAGCGCCCGGCGATGTCGATGAACGGAGCATTGTCGATGTCCGAGCCGACGACCTTCGCGGCTACATTCAGTGCCATTTCTTTGCTGGCCTCGGGGGATGGTCCGTTGCGGCCCGCCTTGCCGGATGGCCCGACGGCAAGCCCCTCTGGACCGGCTCGTGCCCCTGCCAACCGTTCTCGGCGGCGGGCAAGCGCAAAGGCGCTGCCGACGAGCGCCATTTGTGGCCTGTCTTTGCCGCCCTCATCGCCGAGTGCCGCCCCGCTGTCGTGGCTGGAGAACAGGTTGCGAGCAAGGATGGGCTCGGCTGGCTCGATGGAGTATGCGCTGATCTGGCGGCTGCGGACTACGCCTGGTGGGCTGGCGATTTCTGCGCTGCGGGCGTCGGCGCACCGCACATCCGACAGCGGCTTTGGTGGTTGGCCCACGCCAATGGCGGGCACGGCGGCAACGGAAACCTACAACGCGGCGGGCAACACGGACAGCAGCCTCAAAACGGTGGCGCTGGTGTCGGGTTGGGCCACGCCGGCAACCCGCGATTGGAAAGGTGCCACGCTCGATCGGTGGGGAACGAACGCCAGGCCGTTGAACGAGCAAGCCCGGTATCTCATGGGTTGGAACACGCCGCGCGCGACGGACGGAAGCAATGGCGGCCCGAACCAAGCGGGCGGGGCGCTGCCGGCGGACGCTGCGAAGGTGACGGGTTGGCCGACGCCGACCAGCAACAATTCAACGGGAGCAGGCACGTCGGGGCGCGAGGGCGGGAAGAGTTTACAGACGGCGGCTTTTGGGGCCGATACGAACTCATCCCCTGCCGAGACGGCACCGCGCGGCGCACTGGCCCCGGCATTTTCCCTTTGGCTCATGGGGTATCCGCCCGAGTGGGAAAGCTGCGCGCCGCAGGCAACGCGATCGTTCCGCAAGTCGCGGCCGAAATCCTAGCCGCGTATCTCGAAGGCCCCGACATGGAGGCGTGCGCATGACCTTGTCTAGCTCGCTTGCCAACGCGAAGGCCCGTGCCGTTCGCAAGCGTCGCCCGGCCGCCGGGGAAAGCGAGGCCGATTTCAAGCGACGGTGCGCGCGCGAAGACGAGATCGAGTTCTACCGCGATCGCGATCCGAGCCTTGTTGCTGGCGGGCCGCGTTTGCCCGTGCGTTACGACGAATGACCGCGCCCGCACCCCGCGCGCACCTGGTGCCGCTTGCCGACATCGTGGCGGGGCTGTCGGCGCGCATCGAGGAGCTGGCGGCGCAGCTGTTTCCGCACGGCGTGCGCGAGGGATCGGAATGGTGCGTGGGCTCGCTCGCCGGCGAGGCGGGGCGGTCGCTCAAAGTGCATCTGCGCAGCCCCCGTGCCGGCGTGTGGAAAGATTTTGCGGCCGGACAAGCCGGCGACGCGCTCGATCTGGTGGCGCAGGTGCTGTTCGGCGGCGACAAAAAGCGCGCGATCGAATGGGCCAAGGCTTGGCTCGGCTATTCGAGTGCCGATCCGGCCGCGTTTGCCGTGATGCGGCGCGTCGCCGAAAAGAAACGCAGCGAAGCACAGGATGAAGCCGCTGCCGACGAAGCCAAGCGTGCTTCCAAGGCCAAAGGGTTGTGGCTGGCCGGCCGCGACACGATCAAAGGCACGCTTGCCGAGCTCTATCTCAAGGGGCGCGGCATCGATTTCGCGGCGATCGGCCGTTACCCGCGTTCGTTGCGTTATCTCGGCGCACATGATTGCTGGCAGCCCAAGCGCGGCAGTGCGGTCTACGAAAAAGTCGGCACGTTCCCGTGCCTGCTCGCCGCGATCGTCGATCGCGACGGCAACCATGTGGCGACGCATCGCACCTGGCTGCAGAGCCACGTCGATGGCGACGGCGTGGTGACGGTCGGCAAAGCGCCCGCAACCGAAAACAAGATGACGCTCGGCCGCTATCTCGGCGGCTGCATTCGGCTGTTCAAGCCGCTGCTCGCCGACGGAAAACGTGCGCCGTCGCTGGGCCAGGCGCCCGAGGGATCCGGCGTGTATGTGACCGAGGGCATCGAAGACGGGTGCTCGGTCGCGATGGCCGACCAGTCGCAATACATCCTCGTGGGCGTGAGCCTTGCCAATCTGGCGCAGCTGTGGCTGCCGCCGACGGTCGCGCGCGTGACCTTCGTGGGCCAGAACGACACCAAGAAAGAGGCGATCGCCGGTTTCGACCGCGCGATCGAAGCACAGCTCAAAGCCGGGCGCCAAGTGTTCGTCGCCAAGCCGCTGCCCGGCATCAAAGACGTGAACGATCTGTTGCAAACAAAGGTGTACGCATGAATTCAGAGATTGCAGATGGTGACTCCACTGCAATGGCGGTGCGGCAAGTCGCGTCCCCCGCGACGGCCGCACCGTCGGGCGTTTCCTCCCTAAACTCGCCGGCGGCGGCCATAGACGCCGCCGGCAATTCTTTGGCTGGGAAACGTCTGCCCGATCGCCGCCGCACCTGGCGCGTGCGCGCCAAATGGACCGGTGCTGGTTCGGATCTGTTTCTGTTTGTCGATATCGGCGTGGATCCGCAGGGCCGCGTCGGCGAGCTCTTCATTGTCGCGGCAACGGGCAAGGTCGGGTCGCTGTTGGCGCTCGTGGCGCACGACGTGGCCGTGTCGATCTCCCATTTTTTGCGCAGCGGCGTTTCGCTCGAGCAGCTGCACGAGCGCTATGCGGCCGGCAGCCTGGCGCGTTGGGCGTGCGCGCAGGCGATCGAGCTCGAGCGCCAGCTCGCTGCCGAAGGGGCGATCTGATGTATGGGCAGACGCGCCACCGGCTGCAGCGCCTGGTGCGCAACGCGCGCGGCGGCGACATGACGCCGACGGCGATCGCGGACGAGCTCGACGCGGCCCTCGACGCCGATTGGAAACTTGTGCAGGCGGCGATGAACCGCGTGCGCGGCGCTTCGGCGCATACCGGCAACGCGGCCGCCATGTCGGTGCCGGCCGAAGGCGACGAGGCGGATCTATGAGCGAGCCCAAAGATCCGACACCCGGCGTGCAGGCCGTCAAAGCCGTTCTCGCAAACGCCAAGCCCGTGGCACCCAAGCTTGCTGTGGTCGAGGGCGGGGCGCCGGCCGAAGTCGCCGACAAGCCGGCGCGCAAGCGCGCGGCCAAGGTGAAGCCCGAGCCCGAGCCCGAACCCGCGCCGGAAGACGAAGACGAACGGCCGCGCCGCGCGCGGCGCACGCCGATCGACCCCGACACGGGATTGCCCGAGGGCTGCCCGGTGATCCCGCTCGGCGTGCGCATCATGAAGCGTTTCTATCTCGACGCGTCGCGCCAGCTGATCGAGATCGCGGCCGAAAAGCTCGGGCGCATCACGGTGCTGGCGCTGTTCGGCGCGGACAACGGGAAGGTGTACGAGTTTTGGCCGCGGCTCGATCCCAAGGGCAACGTCGTCGGTTGGCGGCCCGAGCAGGCGAGCGAGCAATTGCTGGCGGCGGCCGCGCGCGCCGGCGTGTTCGATCCGCACGAGCAGGTGCGCGGGGCCGGCGCCTGGCGCGGGCCGGACGGCGAGCTGATCCTCAATTGCGGCGACGGCGTTTGGATCGGGCCGACTTTGTTCGAACGGCTCGAGGCGCAGACGGCCGCGCGCGAATTGCCGATCGAAAAGCGCGACGACTATCTTTCGACCGTCGAGATCGGGCAATGGTTCCAGCCCGGCGTGCATGGGCGCTACGTGTACCCGGCCGGCGTTTCGATGCATCGGCCGTCGGTCGATTGGAAGGGTGCTGCCAAGCGCTTCGATCTGGCGCAGCCGGGCGACGAATTGCTGAAGGTGTTGTCGACTTGGAATTGGAAGCGCGGCGAGATCGACGCGCTGATGATGCTGGGTTGGATTGCAGCCGCGATGCTGGGCGGTGCGCTCAAATGGCGGCCGATGGCCTGGGTAACGGGCGGCAAGGGCACCGGCAAATCGACGCTGCAGATGCTGATCGACGTGCTGTTCGGGCCGAGCGGCTTGCTCGACGCGGTCGATACTACGGCCGCCGGCATCTGGCAGCTGCTCGGGCATTCGACGGTGCCGGTTGCGGTGGACGAGCTCGAGCCCTCGGCCGACAACACGAAGGTGAATGCCGTCATCAAGCTGGCGCGCATCGCCGCCAGCGGCGGGCGCATGATGCGCGGCGGGGCCGACCATGGCGCCGTGTCGTTCACGATCAAAAGCTGTTTTCTGTTTTCCTCGATCCTGGTGCCGCCGCTGTTGGGCCAGGACCGCAGCCGCATGGCGATCTTGGATCTCGACGATCTCGATCGCCATGCGGCCGTGCCCGATCTGCCGGCCGATGCCGTGGGCGCACTCGGCAAGGCGCTGCGCCTGCGCCTGGCGCGCCAGTGGCACCGGCACGACGACACGGTCGAGATCTATCGCGCGGCGCTGCAGGCCGAGGGCTTCAATGCGCGCGGGCAAGACCAGTTTGGCGCGTTGCTGGCGGCGGCGGACCTGGCGCTGCACCCGACCACGCCGGACGCGGATTTCGCGCGGGGCCTTGCCATGAAGCTGGCCGGCGCGCACCTGGCCGACAAGACGAGCCGCGCCATGGCCGAGCTTTCCGTGCTGTCGCCGCTGCTGGCCTGGCGCACCGAGGGCGGGCGGCCCGGCGAAAAGACCACGCTCGCCGAATGCATCGAAAAGTTGCTTGAGGCCCAGACCCCGGCCCAAGCGCCGCTGATGGCCGGCGAGGTGGCCGAGATCGACGACGCGGCCAAACAAGCCAAGCGCATTCTGGTGCAGCACGGCGTGCGGCTCGAGGAACGCGACGGCACCGACTATATCGCCGTGGCCAACGCGCACCCCGAGCTGTCGCGCATCTACAACGGCACCGATTGGGCAACACCCCGCGGTGCGGAACAGAGCGTTTGGATGCAGGCTTTGAGCCGCATTCCGGGCGCCAAGACATCGGGCAAGCCGCTTTGGTTCGGCTTTGCGCAACGCGCCATTCTCGTGCCCGTCGAGCTTGCGATCGAGCGGAAGCTCGAGCGCGAAAACGCGTCGGCGGACGGCGGCGCAGCCGCCGGCCGTCCGTCCCCCTAAACCCCAGGATCCCCAGAAATGCTCCAGGCCGCCCGCACCCGCACCCGCTCTTTCGCCCGCACCCGTGCCCTGTGCCCGAACCCCAAGGGTTCAAACATGAAGTTCGCGGCTGGGTTGCGGGCGTTCCTATCGACTTACGAAGATAATCAGCGCTGCGGCAAGGCCGGGGTGTTAGGGCCGTTAGGTTTGCGTAATGGAATTACGCTTTCATATCAAGCACCTAACAGCCTAACGGGTCTAACAGGGGGATACGCGCACCTGCGTGCGCATGCGCGCGCGCGCACGCGCGTGTGTGGGGGCCAAAGGGGTGTTAGGGTGTTAGGTTTATCTAAAAATAGAGATATTCATATTCATATTCAATGGCTTAAAGGCCTAACACTTCGCATTACACCCCATTACACCCCGTTAGGTTTTTGCCGGGCCGATAAAATAGGGGGCGGATATGGCCGCTGACACGGACAAGCCGGCGCCCGTGCCGCCGCAGCTCGCCGACGGGATCGGCGATCTCGCCGATGGTCTGTCGTCGGCCGTGCAGCGCGCCATGCTGCAGAAGGGCCAGGACGCGCTGCTGCCGCTCGAGCAGCTCGATCTGCTCGGGGGCCAGCCGGCGGCGAATGTCGAAAGCGAGGCGCCGAGGGTGCGGGGGGCGGGACGGCCGCCAGGCGCTTTGAACAAGCGCACGAGCGATTGGACCGACCACATCCTCGCCAACTACCAGTCGCCGCTCGTGTTCCTCGCCAAGACGTTCTCGCGGCCTGTGGAGCTGTTGGCGGCCGAGCTCGGCGCATCGAAGGCCGATGCCTTTGCGCTGCAGATCGACGCGGCCAAGAACCTGGCGCCCTACGTCCACCAGAAACAGCCGCTCGCCGTCAACGTCGATAGCCGCGGCGTGATCCAGCTGATCCTCGAAACGCCGGGCGAACCGGGTGCCGCAGGCGTGTCGGGATCCGCGACCGGGCCGCTGCTCGATATCGTTGCAAATCAAGGGGATAGCGAATGAGCGGCACGGCGAGTTTGAATATGCCCCGTTTGAACATCGGCAATTGCGCTGCCTTCCCAATGGGTTGCCTGTTTCGCGCAGCTGATTGCGGATCAGCCGGGCCGGACGCAAACGCGTCGCCGCAGCGCCGCGATCGCCAGGCCCAGCGCGAGGGGGGGGTGCCCCCGGAAGTCCGCATGCCCGCCCCCCGCCGGGCCAACGACGATCAAATTTTCGCGAAAATCGAAACGGCCGCCGAAGCGCGGGCGAGGGGCGGCCGCGCGAGGCCAGGGCATGGGGCCGGGCCTGGGATTGGGCTGGGGGTGCGGCCATGAGCGGCAACACGCTGCAGCTGGCGTTCCATTCGCCGGGGCCGGTCGCGCGCGCGTTCTACGCCGATCGCAGCCCGGTCTCGGCGATCATGGGGCCGATCGGCAGCGCCAAGACCACCACGTGCCTGATGAAGACGATCAGCTGCGCGCTCGAGGTGCCGCCAAGCCGCATCGACGGTATCCGCTACGTGCGCGCGGTCGTGCTGCGCGACACCTATCGCCGCATGCGCCGCACGGTGCTCGAGAGCTGGCGCAAGCGGATCCCGCTCACCGTCGGCAAATTCACGGAAGGCGGCGACAACGCGCCGAGCATGCACGCGCTCGATCTTTCCCATCCTGGCGACGGCGGGCGTATCAAGCTCGAGGTTCTGTTCGCGGCCGTCGGCAATCAGGACGTGGAAGAATTCTGCCGCGGTCTTGAAGCAACTTTTGCCTACGTCAACGAAGTCGACACGCTGCACCCGGATCTGCTCACGCATCTATTCAGCCGCGTCGGCCGCTATCCCGACGCAAGCCATGTAGATCCAAAGCAGCTGCGACGCATGGTGTGGGCCGATCTCAATGCGCCCGACACCGACAGCTGGTTCTACGATCGCTTCGTCGAAAACCCGCCGCCCGGCAATCGGTTGTTCATCCAGCCCGGCGGCATGGATCCGCAAGCCGAGAACCGCCACAACCTGCCGCCCGACTACTACACGGCCCAGCTCGGAGAGGCCGCCTGGTGGGTGCGCCGCTTCATTCACAACCAATGGGGCGCCTCACGCGAAGGCAAGCCCGTCTATCCCGAGTTCAACGATCTCGTGCACGTGGCGTCGCACGATCTGGCACCCGTGCGCGGCGTGAAGCTGATCTTAGGCGCCGATGCCGGCGGCACGCCCGCTTTGACCGTGCGCCAGCATCTGCGCGACGGCCAGCAGCGCGTGCTCGACGAGCTCGTGACGGATCCCGGCCAGAACACCGGGCCGAGCCGCTTCGGCCAGGCGATCGTGCATCTGCTCGCCGAGCGCTATCCGAATTTCGGGCCCAAAGAAATCGAAGCCTGGTGCGATCCCTCGGCGATCTACGGCGACAGCGAAACCGGCGAGGGTGCGTGGGCCGACATCGTCAGCGACGTGACGAAGATCCGCTTCCGCCCCGCACCCACGAACGATCCGGTGAAACGCCAGGAAGCCGTGCGCGTGCCGATGACGCGGCTGATCGACGGCCAAGCGCCCGGCCTCATCTTGAGCCCGCGCTGCAAGACGCTGCGGCGCGCCTACAACAGCGGCTACCGCATCCGGCGCAAAGCGGGCTCGTCAACCGAGTTCCACGAAGGCGTCGAAAAAAACCAATGGAGCCACGTCGCCGAGGCCGACCAATACGGCGCTCTTGGCGGCTCGGGCCGCGTGCAGCTCGATCTGCGCGACGCGCACCGCCGCGGCGCCACCGCCGTGTTCCAAGCAAACACCGATTTCAAAATCGTTTAGGAGCCGCCCCATGGCCAAACGCCCGAACCCCAACCGCCCCAACCAACGCCAACCGCAGCAACCCACGTGGAGAAAAAAGATGGAAGACAAAAACGACGTGCACGTCACGATCCCGGCAACGCTCACGGCGCAAGTCGCCAAAGCATCGGCCCCGGAAGCCCCGCCGCCGCGCGATCAGTCGCTCGACGATCTGATCGCCTTGGGCGTACAAAAGGCGCTCGAGCGGCTACAGATCCCGGCGGCGGTGGCGGCCCCGGCTACGCCGGCGGCCGCCGTCGCCGCCTCGACGCTGCGCCCCGATGCCGATCCGAACTTCGTCGAAGGCCCTGGCCAAGAGCGCACCGAATTCGAGGTCACGCTGCTCGAGCGCCACGCCGATTGGCTGCGCAACGTGGCGCGGGCGAACGGCGTCACGCCGTCGCATCTGCTCGACGTGCTCGTGCGTCGCGCCTGGGCGGCCGATCCCACGAAGGGCGGCACGATCCTGGTGGCCTTGCCCGACGAAAAAGGCCAACCCGCCACAACCGCGCCGCGCAAGAACTGAACGCGATGGCACGGGAACAGACTTTCCGCCTGGCCGACCCCGACGCGCGTTTGCCGTCGGGGATCTCGGCGCGCGAGGCCGTGCAGACCGCGCGCGCGTGGTGGAACCGCGATGGCCGCCACGTGGTGCGCAATCCGTTCTGGCAGGATCCCGACCAAGGCGGCATCCCCTCGGGCATCGCGCGCGGGCTCGAGTTCGATCGCTTGTCGCGCGAAGAGCAGCTGAAGGTCGTGAAGACGCACCACGACGAATATCTGCTGAAGCTGCTGCTGCCGCCGGATCCGGTGCAGGTCGCGATCGACAAGGCGGCCGAGATCTACCGGCAGCGCGTGAAGGCGGGTGCGACCGGCGCCATGTTTTCGCGGCCCGCGCAAAAGGCCGATTGGATCGCCACATGAAAGCCCGCGCCGCAAAGCCCGAGCCTTTCAAGCTGCGGCGCCCGGCCATCGTCGTGTTCGGCGATACGGGCGATGCGCATTGGTTCGATTGCTTCACGCGGCCCGGCTTTCGCCATGTGTGGCTGTTGGTGGCCGACGATCGTTTCGGCGGCACGCTCGAATTGCTCACCGGCTACGACATGTTCGCCGTGCGCTGGTCGCCGCACGATCCGTGCCGCGTCGCGGCCGATCTGGTCGAAGCGCATTGCGGCCTTGCCCTTGTCGGCGAATGCCGCATCGGCAGCCCGGCGCCGGCGCGCCCGTTTTTGAGCTGCGTCGAGATCGCCAAGCACGCGCTCGGCGTGCGCGCCTGGTGGATCGTGACGCCGTTCCAACTCTACCGGCATCTGCGCGCGCGCGGCGCGCAGGTGCTTGCCTTCGAACCGCGCGCGGCAAAGGGAGATTGAAAATGGGCGGTCAAGTTTTGAGCATGGTTTTGGGCGGCGGGCAAAAGCCCGACGGATCCATGCAGGCAGCGCAGCAGCGCGAAGCGGACGCCGCCAAAAAGCGGCAGGACGATCTCGACGCGCAGGAAGCCGCGCGCACGCGCGCCACATCGCGCGGCTCGGGCCGCGTGCAGCTCGTGGGCGAAGGCGGCGAGCTCGGCGTGTCGGAAGATGCCGGCGGTCTCAAAACCAAGCTGGGAGGGTGAAGCCATGGCGCGCAGAAAACCCGAACCGCCCGAGCCCGAGCTCGTGCTCAAACGTTCCGAGAAAGCATGGCAGCGCAAAGCGCCGATGCTGTCGCTGCTGCAGGATGCGTATCGCTACGCGATGCCGGACCGCGACACGATCAGCAGCCATGCGCCCGGTGCCCAGCGCAATCTCCAGGCCTACGACAGCACGGCGATCGTCGGCACGCTGCGTTTCGCCAACCGGATCCAGACCGATCTGTTTCCGCCCTACCGCAAATGGTGCACGCTCGAGGCCGGCAGCGCCATCCCCGAAGACCAGAAAGCGAAAACCGACCAAGAGCTCGAGCGCCGCAACGAAAAGCTGTTCCGCTTCATCCACGAGAGCAGCTTCGACACGGCCCTCAACGAAGCTTTGCAGGATCTCGCCGCCGGCACCGGCGTGCTGTTGATCGAAAACGGCCGCATGGCCACGAAGCGGCCGGGCGGCAAACTCTTCCGCGTGCAGGCATTGCCAAGCGCTTCGGTCGCGTTCGAGGAAGGCCCGTTCGGGCTGATCGAGGCCTACTACCACAAGCGCAAAGTGAAGCAGCGCGATCTCAAACGCGTGTTCCCCAAGGGCGAGTTCCCGGCCTGGGTTGCGGGCGTCAACGATCCCGACCACGAGCACGAGCTGCATGTGTGCGCCTACTACGACGCCGAGCTCGACAAGTTTTGGAACGACGTGGTGATGGCCGGCAGCCAGGACGGCAAAGGCGGGCATCGCGTGCAGGCCTCGACCAGCCGCACGTCGCCCTTCATTGCGTTCCGCTGGACGAAGGCGGCGGGCGAAGTCGAAGGCCGCGGCCCGCTTTTGATGGCCCTGCCGGATATCAAAACGCTGAACAAGGTCGTGGAGCTGATCCTCAAAAACGCGAGCCTCGCCGTGGCGGGCGTCTATACGGCCGTGGACGACGGCGTGATCAATCCGGCGACCGTGCGGCTGGCGCCCGGCACGATCATCCCCGTGGGCTCGAACGGGGGCAACCGCGGCCGCTCGCTCGATCTGTTGCCGGTCTCGGGCAATTTCAACGTGGCCGAGCTCGTGATCGAAAAGATGCAGATGCAGATCAAGACGCATCTTTTCGACAAGGCTTTGCCGCCCGACACCGGCCCCGTGCGCAGCCCGACCGAGATCGTGCAGCGCATCAAAGAGCTGCAGACGGATACGGGGGCACCCTTCGGCCGCCTGATCGTCGAGCTGCAGGTGCCGGTCGTGCAGCGCTTCTTGGACATCGCCGACAAAGCCGGCGAGATCCCGATGGAGCTCAATGTGGACGGCCGCGAGGTCGCGATCAAACCCACCTCGCCGCTCGCACGCGGGGCCGCCCTCGAAGACGTACAGGCGATCGCCGACTACGTTTCGCTGGCCGCACCGTTCGGCGAAGACTTCCTCGCAACCGGCCTCGAGAAAGACAAGACCGCGCGCTTCCTTGCCCGCGCGATCGGCGTGCCGCGCATGCTGATCCCCGGCGAAGAGGAAGTCGCCGAGCGGCGCGCATCCGAGCGGCAGGCGGCCGAGGCCGAGCAGCTGGCGGCGTCGCCGGTTGCGGCAAAGGTCGTCGAGCAGGTCGGCGCCGGCGTTCGCGAAGAGGCGGGCCGCGAAGCCGAGGCCGCTGCCTGATTTTCAACCGACGCAACTCCCAACAAAAGGAAACAGCGTGGAACTTAAACCCGAAGAGCGACTTCCCGACGATGCCGCTGCGACCGCCGATTGGTCGCAGTTCAACGGCCTCGACGCGGCCAAGGCGATGATTTCGAAAGCTGCCGAAGAGATCGACGATCTGATCGCCCAGGCGTTTTTGAGCGAGGCCGGTCGCGCCTGCCTCGAGCATCTGAAAAAACGCATCGTCGATCCGCCGTCCTGGCGCATGGGCGACACGCTCGAGCACGCGCATTTTCGCGAAGGGCAGAAAAGCGTCGTGCTGCAGATCGCGCAATCCGTCAACCGCGCAGCCGCGCGCCGCACGGGCAGCCACACCAAACCCCAAACCCAACAGGAGCAATAGACCATGGCCGACGAACAGAACACGCCCCAACCCGCGCAGCTCGAGGCGCAGGCCTGGCGCATCGCAACCGCGTTCGAGCGCGTCGTCGAAAGCATCCCGCTGCCGAACCGCACCTACCAGATCAACCGCGTCCACCAGACGATCGCCGAAATGCGCGGGCAAGATGCCACGCGCATCCATCGGCTGCTCGAGGACAATCCCGAAAAAGCCGGGCCCGAAAAACCCGCGCGCGCCAAGCGCCAGAAAGGGGGCAACTAAGCCATGTGGAAAAAAGCGACACGCGCCGTTTGGGCGCCCGACGATGCGGCGGCGGCCGGAGCCGGTGCCGCCGGTGCCGGCACGCCGCCGCCGGGAAACATCTTCGAACATGTCGGCGGCGACGCCAAAGAAACCGCAGCCGCCGCCGCCGGTGCCGACGGCTTGCCGGGCTGGCTGCCGTCGAACTTCGTGCGCAAGGATCCGGTCGATCTGAAGCCCGAGGACATCAAGCTTCTGTCGCGCATCGACGTTGAAGCGCTCGCACGCAGCCAAGCCGATCTGCGCGGCAAGTTCGGGCGCGGCGAGCACAAGCCGCCGGCCACACCCGAGGCCTACGCGCTCGAGCTGCCCAAGGATCTCAAATTCGAGATCCCGAAAGACGATCCTTTGATGGGTGCGGCACGCCAGGCCGCCCATGCGGCGGGTTTGAGCAATGCCGACTTCAACAAGTTCATGGGGCCGGTTGTCGCCAAGATTGCGGAACTGGCAGGTGCAGCCGGTGCGGGTGCGGCCCAAACGCCCGAGCAAATCGCCGCCGCCCAGGAAGCGGCGGCGGCCGAGCAGCGCGCGGCGTTCAAGGCCGAGCTCGACAAGCTCGGGCCGCAAGGCGAGGCGGCCGTGCGCGAAGTCGGCACGTGGCTCAAAGGCCTCGAGGCCAAGGGCATCCTCTCTAAAGACGAGTTCCAAGGCTTGCGCGCGCTCACGACCGCCGAGGGCGTCACGGGCCTGCGCAAGCTGATGGAGCTCGCCGGCGAAACGCCGGTGCCGGTCGATCCCGCCTCGCTCAATATCGAGATGTCGATCGAGGATGCCAGAAAGCTGATGACCGAGGCCTACAAGGAAGGCGGCGAGGGCACGGAAGCCGGCCGCAGCAAGCTCGCCAAGGCCCGTGCTGCGCTCAAAAAATACGAAGATAAAGGGATGTTGTCGAAAGGTTCTTGACAAAACGCTAGATGTTGTGTCAACTCGCCCGTGTCGGCAAATCGACGCGGGCGAGTTTTTTTGAGCGCGCCTGCGATGGACCCGACGGACCGGATGGAAAGACATCCCCGATGGGCCTGCCGGGTGCAGGCAAGTGGTACGACCCGCGCGAGGGTCGAGCCGAGGCGCCCAATCCGCTTTGCCGGACCGCCTCGATCGGAGCTCGCAAGGCATATCGGCCGCAAACCAGGTAATTCCTGTTTTTGCGAGGATCGATATGTCCCAGCAGCTCACCGCGATCGCAACGATCGAATTCGAAAGCCAGATCAAAGCCGCCTACCAGATGGGCCGCACGCTGCGGCCCTACGTGCGCAACAAGCCCGGAATCGTCGGCGGCACGTTCAACATGCGCCGTTCGACGCGCGGTGCCGCAACGCCGCGCGTTCCGCAGACGGACGTGCGCCCGATGAACACCACCTACGGCAACGGGCAGGGCACCATCTCCGACTGGAACGCGGCGGAATACACCGACGTGTTCGACCAGCAGAAGACCAACATCGACGAACGCCCGGTCGTGGCCGCGAATATCGCGGGCGCCATCGGCCGGCGCGAAGACCAGCTTCTGCTCGACATTCTCGACACGGCCAACGGCTCGGCCAACGTGGACGTGAACGTCGGCGGTGCGGCCACCGGTGCGAACATGGCCAAGCTGCTGCGCGCCAAGCGCATCATGGACGAGCGCGCCGTGCCCCAGGCGCAGCGGCGTTTCGCCCACAGCCCGCGCTTCCTCGAAGATCTGCTCGGCACCACGCAGGCCACGTCGAGTGACTTCAACGCCGTGCAGTCGCTGATGCGCGGCGAGCTCAAGCAGTTCGTCGGCTTCGAATATCTGATGATCGAAACGCGCGCCGAGGGCGGCTTGCCGCTCGCGTCGAACGTGCGCACCAACTACGCGTTCGACCAGGCCGCGGTCGGGCTCGGCATCGGCATCGACGAACGCACCGAGGTCAACTACATCCCGGAAAAAACCTCGTGGCTCGCCAACGGCCTGTTCGCCGCCGGCGGCGTCGTGATCGACCCCGAAGGCATCATCGAAGTCGCAACCCAGGAAGCGTAAGCGATCGGGATCGGCCGCCCTCGCCAACGCGCGGGGCGGCCGATCTTTTCGGTTGCTCGCGCGCTCCCTCGCTTTTTGGAGGAAAAAACAATGCCGTTCATTCGCCGCAATTTCGGCCCCATCGGGGGCCAATCCACGCCGATCCGCTCGGGCTCGGCCGAAACCGTGCCGGGCGTGCCGCAAATGTGGGCCTACCGCACGGCCGACGCTGCGGCCGTGGTCGATACCGCCAACTATTTCGCCGAAGTCGGCGGCCTGGTCGAAGTCGGCGACATCATCGCCCGCGTCACGATCGACGGTTCGGGCGTGCCGACGTCGGCCGGCAACCACATCGTGCGCACCAAGAGCCAGCTCGCCACCGGCGTTTGGAACGTGGACGTGGCCGACGCCAACGCGTTGGCCGTCACCAACACCGACTGATCGGAAGCAACGGCCGGGCGTCTTTTGCCCGGCCGTTGCTCTTCGCGCCCATCGACCGGAGATCCCGCATGTACAGCCCAAGCTTCGTTACCGGTGTCACGATCGCCGCCGGCGTGGATGCGCAATCGGCCACAATCGATCTCGAAACGCTGGCGCTCGGCACCGGGTTGCCGGCCGAAACCGGCAAGGGCATGGGCTACCGGCCGTGCGCGGTGCTGGTGCCCAACGGCTGGGTTGCGGGCGATCTCGTGTTTTTGGCCAGCCAAACCGCTGCCGGCGCATACAGCCCTTTGTGGCGTGCGGCCGCCGACGGCACGCCGCAGCTCGTGCGCGTCACGCTGCCGCTGCTGGGTGCGGCGCGCTGGGTTGCGTTCAACCCGGTCGATTTCGCCGGCGTGCGCTATCTGCGCCTGCAGTCGCCCGCCGACCAGACCGCGACGCGCACGCTTGTCGTCGCATTCCGCCCTGCTTTGATCCTCTAAAGGGGATTTTGCGCGATGGCCGTCACCGACGTTTCGATCGCGTCCAAGGCATTGCTGCTGCTCGGCGAGGCGCCGATCTCAAGTTTCGGCGAAAGCACGCCCGCCCAGACCGCCGCCGGGCTCTATCCCGACGTGTATCGCGCGGTGCTCACGGTCTATCCCTGGGGCTGCACCAAATCCAAGGCGCGCCTGGCGCGGCTTGCCGCAAGCCCGCTGTCGCAATGGTCTTATGCTTTCCAGCTGCCGCCCGACTATCTGCGCGTGCTGGGTGCCTTCTCGAGCGCTGCTGTCGGCGCGTCGCCGCTCACGAGCTACGACATCCAGGAAAGCGGCGTGCTCGCCAACGTTTCCGACCTTTGGCTCGACTATCAGCGCCAGGTGCCCGAAAGCGCCCTGCCGCCCTACATCGTCAAGCTGCTGCAGTTCGCGCTCGCGGCCGAGCTCGCGATGCCGATCACCGAAAGCACGACCAAGGCCGAATTCTGGGGCCGCCAGGCCTGGGGCCAATCCGGCGAAGGGCTCAAGGGCGGCTGGTATCGGCTCGCCACCACGGCCGACGCGCAGGGTGCTCCGCCCGCCCAAATTGCCGATTTCTCGCTGATCGACGCGAGGGCTTGAAGCCGTGCCCAAGCTCAAACTGCAGCAGACGAGTTTCACGGCCGGCGAAATCTCGCCCAAGCTCAAAGCGCGCATCGACGTGTCGAAATACTATTCGGGCGCCGAGAAAATGCGCAACGTCGTGGTGCTGCCGCTCGGCGGTTTCCAGGATCGGCCGGGGACGCGTCTGATCGCCGAGCTCGCCGATTGGGCTGCCGGCGGCCGCGTTCTGCCCTTCGCGTTCAACACCGAGCAGGCCTATCTGTTCGCGCTCACGGCCGGCCAGTTCCGCGTGTGGCGGAACGACGCGCTGGTCGCGACCGTCGGCAGCCAGCCTTGGACGGGCCCCCAGGCGCGCGAAACCAACCGCACGCAATCGGCCGACACGCTGCTGCTGTTCCACAAGGATCTCGCCCCCTGGCGCATCCTGCGCGGCGGCAGCCATTCGAGCTGGACGACGGGTGCCGCCCCGCTCGCCAATCTGCCGACCTTCGATTTCGGCAGCGGGGCGGAAGCCGTGATCTCGAGCACGCGCGGCTGGCCGCGCTGCGGCAGCATCTACCAAGGCCGCCTCTACATGGGCGGCTTGCGGTCGCGCCCTTCGACCATGCTCGGCTCGAATGTCGGGGCCTATTTCGATTTCGACAAGGGCACGTCGCTCGACGACGAAGGGATCAACGTCACGATCGACGACGACCAGGTCAACGCGATCTACCAGATCGCGAGCGGCCGGCATCTGCAGGTCTTCAGCTCGGGCGGCGCTTTCGCCGCCCTCGTCAATCCGCCCATCACGCCCAAAAACGTGGCGCTCGACCGGCAGACCAAACGCGGGATCCGCGAATTCGTGCCCACAATCGAAGTGGACGGCGCCACGCTCTACGTCGAAAAGAGCGGGCAGACGCTGCGCGAGTTCGTCTACGACTACACCGAGGCCGCGTATCTGGGGCCGCAATCCTCGCTGCTCGCCCCGCATCTGATCCGCACGCCGGTTGCTTTGGCGGTGGCGCAGTCGGCCGACGACGACGGTGCGGACTACGTCTATCTCGTCAACGAAGACGGCACCGTGGCGTGTTTGAACACGCTGCGCGGGCAGGAAATCGCCGCCTACACTTTGTTCGAAACCGACGGCAAATTCCGCGACGTGGCCGTGCTCGAGACCGGCGAAACCTATTTCGTGGTCGAGCGCACGATCGGCGGCGTTGCGCGCTTTTTCCTCGAGAAGCTGGACCGGGCCAGCTATCTCGACGCGGCCGTGGTCTATGCGAGCGGCTTCCCGATCTCGACCGCGACCGGCCTCGGCCATCTCGAAGGCAAGACCGTGCAGATCGTGCGCGACGGCTACGTGGAAACGCCGCAGACCGTGTCGGGCGGCCAGATCGTGCTGGCCACACCGGCGGCAAGCTCGCTGCAGATCGGCCTCGATTTCGACGTGCGCGTGAAGCCGCTGCCGGCCGAAGGCAAACTCGCCGACGGTTCGATGATCGGGCGCAAGGCGCGCGTGGTGAAGGCAACCTTGCGCGTGCAGGAAACCTCCGCCCTCGCCGTCAACGGTGTGGCGAAATCCTTCAAGGGCTTTTCGACCGATACAACCACGCCGCTCGACGCGCCCCCGCCGAGCTTTACGGGCGACGTGATTTTCGGCGGCCTGCAAGGCTGGTCGCGCCAAGGCTCGATCGAGATCTCGCGGCCGTTCCCCGGCAGTCTGTGCGTGCTCGGCGTAGCGATGGAATTGGCGGTGTCGGCATGACGATGGCAGCTCTTTCGGCTTTGGGCGTCGGTTCGGCCGGGGGTGCGGCCGCAGGTGCCGGCGGTGCGGCGGCGGCTGCAGCTGGGGCCGGTTTCGGCTTGCGCGATGCGGTGGCTCTCGTGTCGGGCGGCCTGCAGATCGTCGGCGGCATTCGCGGCTACCAGCAGGCGCAGACGCAAGCCAATTTCGAGGCCTTCAACGCGCGCACGGAAGAGATCGCGGGCATGCAGGCCGCGAACGACACGCGCAGCCGCCTGCTCAAAGCGCTCGCTTCGCAGAATGCCGCGTTCGGGGCATCCGGCATCGACGTGGGATCCGGCAGCCCGCAGGACGTGATGGCCGAAACAACGGCCGACGGCGAGCGCGAACTTTCGACGGTACGCAACCAAACAGTGTTGCGCGCAGGTGCCCGCCGCCAGCAGGCCGATGCGCTGCGCAGCCAGGGTACCAGCGCTTTGATCGGCGGCGTGGCCGGGGCCGCCGGCACGTTGTTCGACTATGTCGATCGCAAGAACCGCATCGGCAAAGTGCCGGTGAAATAGGCGATGGCCCGCGGCGCGCGCATCCAGCCCGTGCAGGGCTTCCAGCCGATCGGTGCGACGATAGCGCCGGTGCAGATGCGCGCCAAAGACGGCGGCGATCTGGCCGAGCTCGGCCAGCGCCTCGGGCGTTTTCTCGGCCGAGATCTCGAGGTCGAAGCGCAGCGCGTGGCGGGCGAGGCCACGGCGGCGGGCCGCAATGCGGGCCTTTCGGGCACATTGCCGGACCGCTCGAAATACGGCAACTCGATCGCCGAACAGGCCTGGCTGCGCGGTGCCGAAGAGGGGGCGCTCAATCGGCTCGAGGTCGATGTGCGCGCCACGGTCGATCGCTTTTCGCTCGACCATGCGAGCGACGTCGAAGGTTTTGCCAAGGCCGTGGACGGCTACCGCAACGGCTTGGCGCAAGGTGTTCCAGAAAGTCTGCGGCCGCAATTTGATCTGCAGTTCGACGCGCTCACGCGGCCGGCGTTCAACGACGTGCGCCGGCGCCAGGCGGCCGCGATCGCCGACGAACGCTTGGCGAGCTTCGAGGCGGCCGGGCAGAGCCGCCTGTCGGCGATCCAGCGCAACGCGCGTGTGGCCGAGATCGATCCCGACGCCGCGAAGGCGCTCGAGCGCGACATTGCCGCCCACATCGACAGCTTGGCGGCCCTCGGCCCCAAGGCCGCTTTCGAGTTTCGCGGCCGCCGCTTCGAGGCCGATCCGAGCCGTGCGGGTGCCTTGTCGGTGCGCGACATGGAAACGCGCGCGGGCAAGCTCGACAGCGAGGCGACCGAAAATGCCGTGCTCGGATCCTGGTCGCGCTCGCCCAAATCGCTCGACTGGATCAAGGCTTTCGAAAAGCGCGAGCTCGACGCCAAAACCGGCTCGGGCCTGACCGAAGAACAGGTCCAGGCGCTGGCGCAACGCATGCGTGCGGAACACGCGCAAGACGAAACGCTGCGGCGCGACGCGACGACGGCCGCGCGCGCCAAGCTGGGTACGGCACTCGAGGACGAGCTCGCAAGCCTGCGGCTGCAGGGCAAGCCGCTGGGCCTGGTGGACGAAGCGGCCGTAGCGAACGCCGGCTACGATCTTGCCGATTGGCGACAAAAGCGCATGGGCGCCTTGCGCAGCTACGAGACCACGCAGCGTCTGGCGCTGGCGAGCCCCGACGACGTGCAGCGTTTGCGCGGCGAACTCGCCCCTCCGCAAGGGCGCGGCTTTGCCGATGCCGCGCGCGATGCCCAGGAATTCGAACAGGCCCTTGCCCGGCGCAATGCCGCGATCGCGCGCGATCCGGCCGGCTACGTCGTCGCCACGAGCCCGAGCTTGCGCAGCGCTTGGGAAGCGGCCGACCGCGATCCAAGCACCTTGCCGGCGGCGGCGAGCCTGGCGCTCGATCTGCAGCGCCAATTGGGCGTGCCGGCCGAAGCGCGCGCCATTCTGCCGGCGAGCCGCGCCGAAGGCCTGGTCGCGAACCTGATGGCCCAGCCGCCCGAAAAACTCGCCGACGCGATCCAAGGCCAAGCGCAGGCCTTCGGCGCCCTGTGGCCGCAGGCCTATGCGGATCTCGTGCGCGCCAAGCTGCCGGGCGACGTGCAGGTGCTGGCGAGCATGTCCGATGCGCGCGGCCGCACGCTGTTGGCCCAGGCCTTCCAAAGCGAGCAGGCCGATCCGGGTGCCCTCAAAAAAACCGCCGGCCCCGACGCCAAGCCGATCGCCGACGCGGTGCGCCAGCAGCTGCAGCCGTTGTCCGACACGTTGCGCCAAGCGCCCGACGGGGCGGCGATCGTCGAGCGGCACGCGCGCGCGGCCGAATTGTTGGCCTATCGCTTGATGCAGCAAGGCAGCAATGCCGCCGATGCAGCCAAAGCCGCCGCCGGTGCCGTCGCTGTCGATCGCTACGATTGGGCCGTGTCGGGCAATTTCCAGGCGCGCCTGCCCAAAGGCGAGGGGCAGCGGCTGCAAGCGCTCGCCGCCGATCGCGTGAAAAGCTTGAAGGCCGATGCGATCGAGCTGCCGCCGGCACGTGCGGGCGAGCCGCAAAGCCTTGCCCAGCGCCAGGCCGAATACTTGCGCGGCCTGCAGCGCGGCGGCCTGTGGATCACGGGGCCGGCCGACGACCGGCTTGTGCTGCTCGATGCAGCACGCCAGCCGGTGCGCCAGGCCGACGGCGCGCCTGTCGAGATCCTGTTCTCCGATCGCACCCAACCGCAGAGCGCCCGCGTGCCGTTCCGCGATCGCCCGGCGCGCGCGGATAAGGTCGGGGCCGATAACGTCGGAACGGGGGCGCCATGACCGATCCCAATTTTGCCCCGTCTTTTTCCGCCCCGCTTTTTTCCGCACCCGTCGCGCGCAATGAGGCGTTGTGGGCGACCGGGCTCGACGCGTATCCGACATCGACCGGCGATGCGCTGTCGGCCGCGTGGGACCGCACGCTGCGTTTCAATCCGACCGCGTCGATCGGCCGTTGGCTCGGCCGTCAATATCCCGATTGGCCGGGCTCGAGCTTCGTCGATGCCGAAGGGCGCCCGATCGCGGATCCGCAGCCGCAGCCGGTCGAACGCCTGTCGGCCGAAGAAGCCAATGCGCGTTTCGGTCTCGACGGCCAACTCAAATTCGACGACGGCGTGCCGCTGCCCGTGGCCGAAGAGCTCGCCGCGTTGAAGCGCGAAGAATTGCGCCAGGCCGACATTGCCAAGCGCAGCCCCGGCGGTTTCGTGCAAGGGGCGGGCGAGCTCGCCGTAGGTTTCGCCGGCAGCGCCATCGATCCGCTCAATATCGCGAGCGCCTTCATTCCCGTGGTGGGCCAGGCGCGTTATGCCGCATGGGCGGCCACCAGTGGGCTTGGCGGGGTAACGCGCGCGCGTTTCGCCAAGGGGGCGATCGAAGGTGCCGTCGGTGCCGTGGCGATCGAGCCGATCGTGTACGGTGTCGCACAAGCCGAGCAGGCCGACTACACCGCCCTCGACAGTTTCCTCAATGTCGCGTTCGGCACGGCCTTGGGCGGCGGCCTGCATGTGGGGGCCGGTTGGCTCGGCGACCGTTTCGGCGGCCGAGCGATCGAAGAGCGCGAGCTCCAACTGCGCGGTGCCGTCGCCGACCTGGTCGACAAAGGCACGGTGACGCCGCAAACGGCGAAGGCGCTGGCAGCCCGGCTTGGCGCTGCCTACGACAGCGTGCGCGCCGAGCCCAACGGCGATCCGCGCGAAGTGCTGGCAGCGCTCGACGCGCGCGAAATGGGCGAATTGCTGGTCAAGCGCGGCGCGTTCGAAAACGTCAACGCGCTCGAGTTCTCGCGACAGGGCTACGGCCTTGTCAAAGTGATCTGGTCGCACGGCGAAAAATCCGGCGAGCGGCCGGCGTATCGCGTCGCGCGCGACGACGTGACGGATCTTGCGCGCGTGGTGCAGGCGTTCGAACCGATCCCGGAACCCGGCGGTGCGACGGGCAAATCGGCAACGTGGGTTGTCGAGCGCGCCGATCCCGAAACGGGGGCCTTGCGCAAACTCGTCTACGGCACCACCCGCTTTGCAGGCCCCGACGGCACGATGGAAACGGGCCGCACGCTGGTGACGATCTATGTCGAAGACGGGCGGCGCGGCAGCAAGCCGCTGTCCCGGCAAAAATCGGAGGGGCTGAAATCGGAATTGCCCCAATCGAATTTGGCCCAGCAAAATCAAACGCCGGGCGCCGGCGACGCTGCGATCCCGAAAGGGTTACTCCAATCGGATACCGGTCCGGCGCTACCGCGTGCGACGGACGGCGCAACATCGCCGGCAGCCCAGCTTGTAGCAAACTCCGCGGTTGCTGCCAAGCCGGCGCCCGTGACGCCTCCCCCTGTCGTGCCTTATGTGGCCGTGCCCAAATCGGGCCAGCGCCTGGCGGCCTTCGTGCGCAGCTGGGGTGGCATCAAGAACGAAGGCCAGGAAGTCGCCGCTTTGATGGGGCGGGTCAACGGCCGTCCCGGCTTGATCGACAACGCAAGCGGCATGTCGATCGACGACATGGCGCGCCACGCGTGGGAGGCGGGCTATTTCCAATCGCGCGCGGATCGTCCGACCGTCGCCGAATTCCTGGATCTGCTCGACCGCGATCTCAACGGCAAAGCGGTCTATCGCGCCGACGACGTTTCGGGTTTCGACCGCGACGCGGCGATCCAGATCAACGACGAAATCGATCGCCTGTCGGCCGAGTTCGACGTGCCGGTCGAGGGCAAAACCTACGCCGAGTTTTTCGACGCCGTCGGCGAGCGCATGACGTTCGAGGACGCGGCATCGCGCGCGGTCGCTCTTGCCGACGACATTGCGGCCGACTACGCTCGGTTGGACGCCGAGCGCCAAGCCTTTCTCGAAACGCGCTGGGACACGTGGCTGCCCGACATCTGGGGCGAGCCGCGCGACCTTGGCGCCATGGAGCGCGACTATGCAGCCGAGTTTGAAAAAACAGCTCGATCCGAACAAGGTATTGATCGACGCGCAGCGGGTGCTGGCGGAACCGGATCTGCCGTCGAGCCTGCGCCAGGGCTACGAGAAAATCCGCAACCAGGCGCAGACGGCGCTCGAGCTGCAGGCGATCGCCCGCAACAAAGCGACGCCGGGAAAATCGACGCCGAGCTAGACGATCCTGCCCTCGATCTTGCCGACGCGGATCTCGCCTCGGCCGTTGCCCGGTCGCAAGCCGATCTCGACGCGTTGATCGCGGCGGGGCTTGTCCGCGCCGACGATCCCGAAATTCTCATGGCGGCCGATCTTGCGGCACGCGCCGAGGCCGATGCGCGCGGCCGAGATGCGGCGGCCTTTTGCATGGGGCGTTCGCAATGAGCTTCGAAAAATGCATCGCCGAAGTGCGCCGCGCCACGGGCGCCGATTTGTCGGAAGACGAGATCGGCGAGCTGTTCGAAGCGGTCGCGGCGCGTTTCCGCACCAAGCGCGCGAAGACGGGATCCGAAGTGCCCGACGGCGATCTTTTCAAGGCGGCCGCCGCCGAGCTCAATCGCGAGGCGGCCGCCGCCGCAGCGATCGAAAAGCGCAATGCGATCGAAAATCTCAAAAAGCGCGTGACGCGTCGCGAATTCTACGGCCAGGCCCCCGACCCCGTGCTCGGGCTCGAGGCCAAGCTCGTGGGCGTCAACGCGCCGTTTGCGGGCTCGCGCCTGTCGGTCGATGCGCAGCAGCGCGCGCTCACCAAGGATTATCTCGGCAAGCTCGGCAGCGATCTCGAAAAAACCGGCACGTTCGAGAATTTCCGCGCCGGCACGCTCGACCGCGAGATGGCGCGCGAATTGTTCGAGCTCAATTCCGCCGAAGGCAAGCCGGGGATCTCGGGCAGCAAACAAGCGCTGGCGATGGCCGAGGCCGTGCATGCCGCCTTCGAGCGCGCCCGCACGGGCCTCAATCGCGCGGGCGCATGGATCGGCAAATACGACGGCTATATCGCGCGCACGTCGCACGACATGGACAAGATCCGCCGGGCCACGTTCGAGGCCTGGCGCGACCATGTCGAACCCCGGCTCGACGAACGCACGTTCGAAGGTTTGGGCTCGGAAGCCGGCGACGCGGCGGCGCGCACGCGCTTCCTGCAGAACATCTACGATGCGCTTGCGTCCGGCGTGCATTTGGGCGAGGCCGGTTATTCGGGTTTCAAGGATCCCGCTTTCAAAGGCCCCGGCAATCTCGCGAAGCGTTTGAGCAAAGGCCGCGTGCTGCATTGGCGCGACGCCGACGCCTGGATGGACTATGCCGACAAATTCGGGCGCGGCAATTTGGCCGAGAACGTGACGGCAGCGCTCGAGCATGCCGCGCGCCACACCGGTTTGCTGCGCGAGTTCGGCACCAACCCGCGCGCCGAGCTCGAGGCCGACATCCAGCATCTGCTCGAAACGCGGCGCCAGGATCTCGCCTTGGTCGACAAACTGCGCAGTTTCACCAAGCCGCTGCACAACCGCATGGACGAGCTCGACGGCACGGCCAACATGCCGCGCAATCTGCTGTGGGCAAAACGCGGCGCCGCAGTGCGCGCGCTGCAGTCGCTGTCGAGCTTGGGCGGCGTGCTCTTGTCGGCGATCGGCGACGTGCCGCTGAAAGCCTCCGAGCTTAAATACCAGGGCATCGGTTTTCTCGAGGCCTATACCGATGGCTTCACGTCGCTGGCGCGCGGGCGCGGCGGCAAGGGTACCGAGACGCGCGCGATCATGGACGATCTGCGCGCGGGCTTCGAAGGCATGCGCGGCAACATCGCCGGCCGCTTCGACGCCAACGACACCCTGCCGGGCGTTCTCGCCAAGGCGCAGAACGTGTTCTTTAAATGGAACGGCCTCACCTACTGGACCGACGCGCAGCGCGACGGCGCCATGTTCCTGATGGCGCGGCATCTCGGCCGCCTGCAGGAAACCGGCTGGCCCGCCTTGCCCGAGCGCAATCGCGGAATGCTCGAACAATACGGCATCGACGAAACCGCGTGGGAGCTGCTGCGCGGGGCGGATTGGCGCCAAGCCGACGGCCGCCGCTATCTCACGCCGAAGGCCGTCGAAGGCATCGACGACAAAAAAATCCGCGCGGCGCTGAAACTCAAAGGCGGCAAAAAGCTCGATGCGGCCAAGATCGACGTGGACGCCTGGCGCCAAGAGCTGGCGCTGAAGCTGCACGGCTATTTTTCCGACCGGGCCGACATCGCGATCCTCAATCCCGGTGCGCGCGAACGCGCGATGTTGCGCCAGGGCACGCAAGCCGGCACGCTCGAGGGCGAGGCCTTGCGCTACATCACGCAGTTCAAGGCCTTCCCGGTTGCGGTTATCAGCCGCGTATGGGGCCGCGAGCTCTATGGCGGCCAAGGCGGTTTCGGCCAGGTGGCCGGTGTCGCCCATCTGCTCGCCGCTTCGACCCTGTTCGGCTATGCGGCCATGAGTGCGAAGGATCTCGCAAAGGGCCGCGAGCCGCGCGATCCGAACGATGCAAAGACGTGGGCCTCGGCTTTTGTGCAAGGCGGCGGGGCGGGCATCTACGGCGATTTCATCGTGGGCGAATATTCGCGTTTCGGCCGCAGCGTTCTCGAAACGCTCGCCGGTCCGACGGCTTCCGATGTAGCTGCGCTGTTCGAGATATTCAACCGAATGAAAAAGGGCGACGACGTTGCGGCCGCCGCGTTCAAGTTCGGGCTCGACAACACGCCCTTTGCGAACCTGTTCTACACGCGCGTGGCGCTCGACTATCTGTTCATCTACCAGATCCAGGAAGCGCTCAATCCCGGCTTTTTGCGCCGCATGGAAAAGCGCATCCAAACCGAAAACAACCAGCAATTTATGCTGCGGCCGTCCGACGCCATTCCCTATGGCGGCGGCGATCGCCTGCTCGAGGGAGTGCGCTGATGTCCGAATTCCTGATCGCCGTCAACGACCGGCGCGCCGGCCCCTTCGTGGCCGGTGCCGGGCAAACCGTGTTCCCCTACGATTTCCCGCTGTTCGACGCGGCCGACATCGCCGTCTATGCGCAAGCAACCGGGGCAGCCACGGCCACGCTGCTGGCCTCGAGCGCCTACAGCGTGACGGGCATCGGCGAAGCTGTCGGCGGCACGATCGTGCTCGGCACGGGTGCGACCGCCGGCACGATCTATTCGATTCTCGGTGCGCGCAATCCGCGCCGCACAACCGATTTCAGCGAGGCCGGCGATTTCCGCGCCGAAACGCTCAATCGCGAGCTCGATCTGCTGGCCCAGACGGCGCAAGAGCAGGCCGCCGGCCTCGGCCGCTCCTTGCGCCTGGCCGAAACCGACACGGCCAGCACGACCGTGCTGCCGGTCGCGGCCGCGCGCGCCAACCGGGTGCTTGGCTTCGATGGTGCCGGCAATCTCGTGGTAACGAATGTCGGCACGCTGGCGCTCGCCGACGGCGACGTGACCAGCGACAAGATCGCCGACTTGGCCGTGACCGGCGGCAAGATTGCGGCGGGTGCCGTGAGCGCACGCCACGAAAGCGACGATGCGTGGTCGAGCGTGGCATCGGCCGCCACGGTCGATCTCGGCGCCATCAATTCGCGCAATGCGCTTATCACGGGCACGGTGGGCATCACGTCGTTCGGGAACACGGGCGGCGCGGGCCGCGTCTATCGGGTGCGCTTCGCAGGCTCGCTCACGCTCACGCACAATGCCACGTCGCTGATCCTGCCGAGCGCGGCCAACATCGCGACAGCGGCGGGCGACACTGCGGAATTCGTGAAAGAGGCCGGTTCGGGCAACTGGCGCTGCACCGACTATCAGCGCGCAAACGGGCAGGCGGTAGCAGCTTCGAGCGCGGGGCTCGATTTCATTTCCACTCAATCGGCGTCGAACGTCGCAACAGTCGATTTTACAAGCGGGATCAGCAGCACTTACGACGAATACGAGATCCAT
>Ga0315909_10001140_pt1 | contig 36038 bp, 31 predicted proteins | sample LakEriMetagenome_11_FD_203527 | JGI IMG/M metagenome (GOLD analysis project Ga0315909, IMG submission 203527) | Freshwater fungal communities from buoy surface, Lake Erie, Ohio, United States - Buoy 2 MA125 | ecosystem: Environmental > Aquatic > Freshwater > Lake | place: USA: Lake Erie, Ohio... | reverse complement strand
ATAATAACGAGTTCTAATAGTAATTCAAAAAGTATAATAGAGTTTATTGAAAATGTTTTAATGACTAATAACGCTCTAATTTCATTAGATGAAAATTTAAAAAAAACAGATTATGAAAATGTAAGTAATTTATTTTTCTGTAAACCTAATGAAGAGGAATTAATAGAAACAATTAAATCGATTTTAGTAAATTCAAAGAAAAACAGTAGAGATGAAATAATTCAAATTGCTGATATGTATATCTTGAAACGATTATTATATGTCTACAAATTAAATTATTTATGGAAGAGTTCATTTAATTAATTAATTTTAGAAAAAAACGAATGTTCTCAAGATTTATTTCAGTTTTTAGATATAGTCTTAATTGGTCAAAACAAAAACTAACACATAAGCAATTTATATTTCTATCTAGTATATTAGTTGGTATTTCAGTTGGTTTTGCTTCTGTAATATTAAAATTGTTTTTACATTCTATTTTTGAATTTATTTCAGATAATAAATTATTTCACTCTCAATATTTCTATGCTGTTTTACCTGTAACGGGTATTTTTTTAACGGTTTTTGTATTAAAACGTTTTTACGGTAATTCAAAATTTAAAGGACTTCCAAGTTTATATAAAGCTATCAAAAAGAAATCTAGTTTGGTGCCTAAAAATCAAATGCATGCTCAAATTGTTACAAGTTCATTAACAGTTGGTTTTGGTGGTTCTGCCGGTGTTGAAGCTCCGATTGTATTAACAGGAGCAGCTTTTGGTTCAAACTATGCAAAAACATATAAATTAAGTTATAACGATAGAACTTTATTGTTGGCTTGTGGTGTTTCTGCAGGAATAGGAGCCGCTTTTAATGCGCCAATTGCTGGAGTTTTATTTGCATTAGAAGTGCTTTTAATAGATGTTTCAATAACTGCATTTATTCCGTTGATAATTGCAGCTGCTTCGGGAACTTTGATTTCTAAAATAATCCTTGGTTCATCAATCGTATTGTCTTACAATAACATTAAGACATTTGATTATTTTAATGTAATTTTTTATGTTTTACTTGGTGTTTTAGCAGGACTAATTTCTGTTTATCATGCGCGCGTTTTTTTGAAAATTGAAAATTTATTACATAAATCAAATATAAGTCAGTACGGAAGAGTTTTTATTGGTGGACTTTTACTTGCCTCATTAATTTTGATTTTTCCAAGTTTGTATGGGGAAGGTTATGAAAGTATTAAATGGCTTTCTTTAAATCAAGAAAGTAAAATAATTACAAACAGTTTATTCCAAAACTTCATTCATAATGAATGGACTATTTTATTAATCGTTGGAATTTTGATTTTTGTGAAAGCTGTTGCAACAGGTTTAACTTTGGGAAGTGGAGGGAACGGAGGTAATTTTGCTCCATCTCTTTTTGTTGGTGCTTATTTAGGCTTTTTTGTATCTAAATTCTTCAACTTATTTACCAGTTTTAAATTACCAGTAAGTAATTTTACTTTAGTTGGAATGGCAGGAATATTAAGTGGATTATATCATGCACCATTAACAGCGATTTTCCTTATTGCTGAAATTACAGGTGGTTATACTTTAATGATTCCTCTAATGATCGTTTCCTCTATTAGCTTTGCAATTTCTCGTTATTTTGAGCCTCTTTCAATGGATATTAAGAAAATTTCAAAAGAAGTTGATTTAAATTCCACAGATAAAGATGCTCATATCTTATCAATTATTGATTTAAATAAAATAATTGATAGAGAATTTCAGATTCTTCGACCAAATCAGACACTTGGGCAATTAGTCGAACTGATTAAGCATTCAGATAAAAATATTTTTCCTGTTTTGGACGAAAAAGATCTTTTTTGTGGAATTGTTTTAGTTGAACACATTAAAGATGTTATGTTTACGGCTAAATTATATGATCGTGTTCTAGTTAAAGAATTATTAATCCATCCAAATGTATACGCGACCTCTCATGAACCTATCGATTCTATATTGAAGAAATTAGATCAAAATGATTTTTGGTTTTTACCAGTAATTGATGATTTAATTTTTCAAGGCTTTATTTCAAAAAATAAAATTTTATCAAATTATAGAGAGAAGTTGAAAGAGGCTATTATTGAATAACCTCTTTTTGAAAATATTTCTTTCTGAACCAAAATGCCAATTTAACCAACGCGATTAGAGCTGGTACTTCAACCAAAGGACCAATTACTCCAGCAAATGCTTCTCCGCTATTGATTCCAAATACGCCAATCGCAACTGCAATTGCTAATTCGAAATTATTACCAGTTGCTGTAAATGCTAAAGCAGTTGTAGTAGAATAATCTGCTCCCAAACGTTTTGCGAATAAGAATGTAACAACAAACATGACTGCAAAGTAGATGACTAAAGGAATCGCAATTTTCACTACATCTAAAGGAATTTTCACAATCATTTCCCCTTTTAGACTAAACATAATTACAATCGTAAACAACAAGGCAATCAATGTAATTGGAGAGATTTTAGGTAAATACTTTTTCGTAAACCATTCTTCCCCTTTGATTTTAATTAAGGCATAACGACTAATTATCCCCGCCAAAAAAGGAATTCCTAAATAGATAAATACGCTTTTGGCGATTTGTCCAATTGTGATTGAAATCCCTAAGCTTTTCATTCCAAATAATTCTGGCATTTTCGTTAAATAGAAATAGGCAAAACTTGAATACAAAAGTACTTGTAAAATACTATTAATTCCTACTAAACCTGCAATGTATTCACGATTTCCTTCGGCTAATTCATTCCAAACAATGACCATAGCAATACATGGTGCAATCCCAATAAGAATCAATCCTGTAAAATATTCCGGAGAATCTTTCATGAATATATAAGCCAACACAAACATGAAAAAAGGAGCAATAATCCATGTGATAAACAAAGACATTCCTATCAATTTCAAGTTTTTAAAAATGCGAGGTATTTCTTCGTATTTCACTTTCGCCAAAGGTGGATACATCATCAAAATCAATCCAATAGCCAATGGAATATTGGTAGTTCCATTCGATAAACTATCTAGAGAAGTTGAGATTGAAGGAATAAAAAATCCCAATCCAACTCCAATGATCATCGCTAAAAAAATCCATACAGTTAAATAACGATCTAAAAATCCTAATCGTTTTCTTTCGTGTGCAGGTGTACAATTATTACGTGACATTTATTATTTAATTAATGAAAAAACATATAAGGTTTCTAAAGCAATCTGTAAAGAGCGCTCTTTGTATTTTTGATCTTGTAATTCGGTTCCATCAAATTCCTTCGGGTCATTGTAAGTTGTACCAATTCTCAATTCAACTCCTGGTATAAACGGACAATTTTCTTCGGCATCACTACAAGTCATAATTGCAGCAAAATTTGACGAAGGATTAAACTCATCATTGTAAACTTTAGAAAAACAAATAGATGGTTTTAATTCATCTCCAAAACTTACTTCGTAAACAGGATTGGTTGTTTCATCTTTTGCTTGGACATCAAACCCAATTCCCTTTAAAGCATTGATCGCATTGATATTAAAAGCTGTTGCTTCTGTTCCACCAGAAAAAGTGGTTACATTTTCAATCGAATAATACGCCGCAGCAACTGCTGCCCAAATTTGTCCAAAATGACTTCTTCGCGAATTATGCGTACAAACATACATCAATTGAATTGGTAGATTTTCATCTTTTTTCAATTGAATATAAGCTGATATTTTCTCCAATAAAAATTTTCTTTCCGAAGCAATCGAATCAAATTGAAGCGATAATTGATCGCATGTGGATTTTATTTTTTTGTACATCTTATAAGAAATTAGACACTTAGAAGTTAGATGTTTAGATGAAAAAGATAATTAAGTCTAACTTCTAACATCTAAACATCTAATTTCTAATATTTAACAACACCCACCACCTGGAGTACAAGTAGCTGCTGGTTTATTTAAATCTGCTAATGAAACTTTTAACTTATCTGCTGGAATTCCACATTTGTCTTGAGCCAAACAGTTCGTTTGTTTTGCTGTTAACAAAAAGTTAGTTCCGTCAAATTCTAAATTGTATTTACCAATTGTGTCTTGTTGGTATTCCACTTCAATTTCAGCATCTTCTAAATTCAATACCTTTTCAGATAATTCAATAATATTTTTCAATTTTTGAGGAGCCAAACGATGATCAAAATCATTCGCTTCCCATAATTGAAAGTTAACTACTTTTTCATTGCGAACAGTTCCACCACAATCTATGAAATTTTTTGTAATCATTCCAACTTCAGTCACATGAAAGTGTTGAGGAACGAATTGGCCATTTGGCAAAATAAAACTTACTGTCTCAACAGTGTTTAATACGGGTTTAATTTCTGATAATTTCATTTTTTAAGATATTAGATTTTTAGATGTTAGATTGTTAGACAAGAAGTAAACATTAAGTCTAACTTCTAATTTCTAACCATCTAATGTCTATTCATTCAACAACATTCCCCAGGTTTACATTTCGTAGCTCCGGAAATTGTTAATTGAACGTAATTTTGTATTTTTTCTAACGTTTCCAAATTCAAACAGTAGCAGATAGAATTTCCTTCCACAGAACCTTTAATGATGTTTACATTTTTCAGTTCTTTCAAATGTTGAGAAATTGTTGGCTGAGAAAGTGGTAATTCACTCACTATATCGCCACAGACGCATGATTCTTTTTTTAGTAAAAATTCAATAATTGCAATTCGAGCCGGATGCCCTAATGCCTTCATTAAATTTGAAATTTCATTTTGTTCTTCTGTAAAGAAATCTGATTTTGATATTCCCATCGTTACATAATTTAAAGAATTAATTTAAATATTTAATAATTCTATATTGCAATATTACGATAAAGATTAAATTAAATGAAACTTTATTTGATAATTTTTTATTTATTAACAAGATTTATATTTAAATAGTAGTTTAAGTAGTTGATTTTCATAGTTAAAATGTATTTGTAATTATGATTTCACTTATAGTAAAACTTTCAACTATCAATTTTTAACTCTAAACTATTTATCCTTTTTCTTCTTTTGAAATTCCAATTTGTAAATAATATAAATAAATCCAGCAACTAGATGAAGTAAAACGATTCCAATAAATATCTTTCCCATGATCTATTTTTTATAAATGATTTTTAAAGCATCCAACAAGGCTTGTTTCCAAACTTTCATTTCATGTCCTCCTTCATAATTTGCAATGCTAAAAGTTACCTTTTTCTTACGCTTAGATAATTCACTTGGAAGTGTTTTGTTAACAGCTTGGATAATTCCTTTGTAACAATCCGATGTTCCTGTGCTCAAATAAAATAGGTGATGCTGTTTGCTCTTGTCAAAAAGTGTCCAATAATTTGGGTAATTGTAGCTTTTCCAAATTGAATCTGAGAATTCATTTTTAGCATTTTTAAAAGAAGGTACATCGAATCGAGCAAATGAATTTAAATCTGGAGTTGGTGTGTAAGCTGCAGGACTCATTAAAATTGCATTTTGAAATTGATCTGGATATTTCAAGATGAATCTTAAACTTCCGTATCCACCAGCCGACATACCGCCAATTGTTTGATGCGAAAATTCGTTGTAAATTCTATAATTAGAATTTATTTCAGACATAAAATCATTGGTGAAAGCATCTTCAATTGGTTCGACACCATTAACATACCAAGAATTTCCTCCATCAGGCATAGCGATAACGAACTCTTTCAACTGATCTTTTGTTATTAATGAATCAATTGAATATCTCAAATCATTTTCTGCCATCCAAGCGTTTTCATTTCCGCCGTGTCCATGCAATAAATAAAGTATTTCAAACTTTGAAGATTTAGAATTATGGTATGAAGGAGGGAGGTAGATTGTATAATTCCAATCTCGATTTAATGTTTTAGAAAAAAAAGATGTATGAATGAATCGACTTTGGGTTCTTTCAGTTGGTTTATTTTCTTTGAAATTTGTTTCTGAAGTGCATGAATAATAGAATGTTAAGCTTGTTAAAAAGCAAATAAGAATTCTATTAGTTCGAAAGAATGTCATTAATTATTTTTAAATGATGTTCGATATGTAAATTTAAGAATTTAATGGTTTGTTTTAGATTTAAATTACCGAAATATGGATGATTAAAATTAGCTTTTCGAGGTAAATTTTTCAAATTCGTTATTTTCTCTTTTGCTTTTTCAATTTTCAATAAAATATTATCCTTCGTAATTATTTCTTCAGGTACAACTGATTTTGGAGCCTTCGCTTTTCCTCTAGGAATTTCGTTTTTTACAAATATGTAAGTTCGAACGAAATTAAATTTCCATTTATAATCCTTTGGATTTGATCGTTCAACGGCTGAGATTATCAAGATTGTAGAAAGTAAACTATGGTCTATATGCCATCCAATCGAACTTTTTGAAATTACTGGATTTAATTTTTCGATATGTGTTAATTGAGCTTCTAGCTTTGATAGTTGTTTTTCTAATCTTTTCATAGAAAGTAAAATTAATTAAAAATCAAAAGCGACTCCAATTTTGAATTGAACAAATGTCGAATAATTTTTAGAGACGATTGTTTTTGTATTATTCAAGATCATTTCTGTATTTGGCGAAAAATAATAAGGAGAATAGTTGATGTTAAAATAAGGACTTAGTGAATGTTTCTCACCTAATTTAAATTGGTAAGCAAACGTATACTTTAAACTACCTCCAATTCCTAAACCTTTTGCTCGTTTTTCTTCAAATTGAGTTCCAATGTCGTTGATTTGTTTAAATATTCCGCCCAGATTCGCATCAATTCCAATTAACGAATAGGCTTTTTGAGAATCGAAGTGATTTAGTTTGATAAAATATCCTACGTCAATGAGGTGTAAATTTATTTTACAATTGAATGAAGTGTTTTCAGCATAACTACGATAGTTTGAATAACTTAAATTCAATCCTTTTTTAATTTTCTTTTCTGATTTGAAAAAATAATTGACATCAGTAGAAATTCCATTCATCAATAAAGGTTGTTTTTCATTTAGAAAGGGATGATTAAAATTATACGTTTGAATCATTTTATCCCATTTTGGATTTAGTAGATAAGCGTAGTTTACGCCAATAGATAATCGTTGAGGAAATGCATTAAATGTTGCCGTAGAAAGAATTAGTATAAAGTAAAAATAGTTCATTTTGTAACTGAATTTAAAATATTTATAACTTCTCTATAACCTGTTTCAGCAGCTCCAAAGACCGTTTGATGATGTCCGTTTAAATTCATGGCTTCACCTGCGAAAAATAATTTGTCATCGATAGATTTTGCGGCAACTTCTCTAGCATTTCCCATATTGATGGTACTGTATGAATAAGCTCCCATGATAAAAGGATGTTTTGACCAATCTTCCACATGTCCTGCAATAAAACTTGAACTAGCCTGTCCGTTATACATCATGTCGAGTTCTTGAAGTAATTCTGTGATGATTGCATTATCATTGGGTAAAGAACTTAAATAAGCTGCTTGATCTCCCATAATAAAGGCAAGTAAAACATTATCATTCCCATTTTTACCAACCAATTCATTAGCATATGCTGCACAGATTTTTCCTCCTATTATATTGTCATCATAAAATTTATTATTGAATTTCAAATGCACTTTGATACCTGGTCCCATAGCAATTTTTGAAAATGCTTCTGTTTTTTCTGTAGGAAGCGCAGGCGTAAATTCAATCGAATTGTTTTTAAACATTGTGATTGGAATGGTTAAAATTACCTTGTCAGCTGAATAAGTAGTGTTGAGATTATCTGTCACTGTAATTTTATCGGAAGAATAGTCAATTTTAGAAACAATGGTATTCAGTTTAATTTTATCTGAAATTTCTGAAATGATATTCTTTTCAAAAAAGTCAAAAAATGTTTCTTCAAATTTATAATCATCATCTCCAGAGCACCAATTCGTTTCTTCTTGGTGATTCCAATAGGCTGATAAAACGGATGCTTCAGCACCTTGATCTCCTGCAATGTTTTCGATGATGTATTTGTATTCCTCACCAAATCCTTTTTGAATCGCATAATCTTGAAAAGAAATATCTGGTAGATTTTCAGCATCAAAAATATTAGGGTCTTTGGGTAATGATTCTACGAGTTGATTATTAAACCAATAAACGGCTTCAGTATCATCCAAGGTGATTTTAGTATTTGAAGCAGTTATAAAATCACTTAATAAATTATTTTTTCCGTGAAGCCATTGCGCTCCTTTATCAATTGGGAAATCTGCGAAACCAGTTAGTTTACCAAGTCGTCCACCGTATTCAGATGAAGCTTCTAAAATTTGAAATTCAATCCCTTTGGACTTTAAAATATAGCCTGCGTAAAGTCCAGCTACACCTGAACCGATAATTATTACTTTTCCTGAATAGGATGAATCTTCAAAAAGAGTTTCTTTTCTACAAGAAGAGAAGAGGGTTGAAGGTATGAATAATCCGCCGAGGCCAATAAATGAAGTTGTTTTTAGAAATTTCCTTCGATCCATTTTACTTGTAGTTTTTAGTTTGGTTCTAAAACGAGAGAGAGTGGGTAATATTGTTTATTCACCAAAAATAGGCTTTCTCAAAAGTAAAAAAAATACTTAAAAATTAACAATGAAGGGTTTGATTGAAAAGTAAATAAATTTATTTTTATTACTGATTTACATGGTTTTATTTTTTTTCACCAAGCAGCTTATATTTCCTTATAATCCCTGATAACTTGTCCCGTATTTTAATCGGGATGGTTCAAAAAAAAGAAAGGCTGTCCTTTTGAGACAGCCTCCTTAAATTAATTTTAATCATTGATTAATGTTGGTGACCATGTGGTCCATGAACATGTCCGTGATCAATTTCTTCTTGTGTTGCAGGACGAACATCAGCTACAGAACCTTCAAATTTCAAATCAATTCCAGCTAAAGGGTGATTGAAATCCATTTCAACTTCTTCAGCAGTGATTGATAATACAGTTCCTCTTAAATGATTTCCTTCATTATCAGACATTGGAACCAATGCTCCAACAAATATATGTTCTTCATTAAATTTACCACTTTCGTCCACAAAAACTGAAACTGGAATTTTAACGATTTGTTCTGGACTAGAAACACCGTAAGCATTTGATGATTCAATTGAAAAAGCAAACGTATCACCTACTTTTTTACCTTGGATATTTTGTTCGAATTCAGGAATGATTCCACCAACACCATATAAAAACACCATTGGATTTTCAGGAGTTGTTTCTTCGATTTTTTCTCCAGTTGTATGATTTGATAACTTGTAATTCAAGGTAACAACCATGTTTGATTCAATTGTCATATTCTTTTACTTAAAAATTAAAGCCTTAAAGGTACAGATTATTTTAGCACTAAAAATTATTATATATTTTTTATTTATTATGTAATAGAGATTAATAATCTATACCTATCTTTGCGCCGTCTCTAAGGGGTGCCAATCGAAAGAAAGGCTGAGATTATACCCATTGAACCTGTCAGGATAATGCTTGCGTAGGGAAGATGTACAGATTTATTTAATAAAAAGCTAATTATTTACAAAACAAAGAATTAGCCCCTTGTTCTTGTTCAAATTTTATTTTAAAATGAAAACAAGAATTACAAAAATGCTTTGGATGTTTGCACTAACAACATCCTTCGGAGCGGCAGCTCAACATTCCATTCAAGGTACGATAACAAGTGTAGATGGTAAACCATTACCTGGAGCAAAAGTAGTTATCGAGAACACGTATAACGGTGCTTTTACGGATGGACAAGGCCATTATCTTTTAAAAGATGTGAAAGATGATTCATTAAAATTAAGTGTTTCAATGCTTGGTTTCGAGGTACAATCATTCAATTTGTATCTGAAAGATCAAGATTTAACTCAAAACGTTATTCTTTCTCCTTCTGCTTTGATGATCGAAGAAGTTCAAGTTTCAGGTGTTCGTGCGGATGAAAAAACGCCAACGACTTACACGAATTTGAATACAAAAGAAATTCAAAAAGGAAATTTCGGTCAAGATTTACCTTACATTTTACAATCAACTCCATCAACAGTTGTGACTTCAGATGCAGGAGCAGGGGTAGGGTATACGGGGATTCGTATTCGTGGTGTTGATCCAACAAGAACGAATGTTACTGTAAATGGTATTCCAATGAATGATGCGGAATCTCATGGTGTATACTGGGTAAATATGCCTGATTTCGCTTCGTCTGTAGATAATATTCAAGTTCAAAGAGGGGTAGGGACATCAACTAATGGTGCTGCTTCTTTTGGTTCAAGTATCAATATCAAAACAGATAATATCCAAAAACAAGCGTATGCTGAATTGGATAATTCAGGAGGTTCATTTAATACGTTAAGAAATACCGTGAAAGTTGGTTCAGGTTTGATTAATAACAAATTTGTGGTAGATGCTCGTTTGTCTCGTGTTTCATCTGACGGATACATTGATAGAGCAACCTCAGATTTAAAATCATATTACTTATCTGGTGCTTGGATTGGAAAAAAATCAATTGTTAAAGCAAATGTTTTTAGTGGTAAAGAGGTAACCTATCAAGCATGGTATGGAATTCCAGAAGCAAAATTGTTTGGGGATAAAGATAATTTGTTGAATCATTTTTACAATAATTATTACCCAGGAGGAACTTATCAAACAGTTGAAGATTCAGTTAATTTATTTAATTCTGATCCAAGAAAATATAATTATTACAACTATAAAAACGAGACGGATAATTACAAACAAGATCATTATCAGTTACATTTCTCTCATACATTTAATCCGAAAGTTTCAATGAACTTAGCAGGGCATTTTACGCGTGGAGAAGGATATTACGAACAATACAGAAGAGATCAAAAATTCAGCACCTATGGTTTAGACACTTTGTTTGTTGGCACTGATACAATTTCTAAGACAGATTTAATCAGGAGAAGATGGTTGGATAATAATTTCTACGGAGCAATTTTTTCGGTGACTTATTCGAACTTGAAAAATTTAAAAGTAATTGCAGGAGGTGCCGCAAATCAATATGATGGTAAACATTTCGGTGAAATTATCTGGGCAAGAAATGCTTCAAGTAGTGAAATTAACCAGCACTATTACGATAATATGGCGCATAAAAAAGAAGTAAGTGGATACGTGAAAGCAAATTATCAAATTCAAAAATTAAATGTCTTCGCTGATTTACAAGTTCGTCACATTGCTTATGATTACAATGGCGCAGATCAATATTATGCGAATCTTGTTCCTTTAAAAGAAAATGTTGCTTTTACATTCTTCAATCCAAAAGCAGGTTTAATGTATGACTTCAATAACAAAAACAACATGTATGCTTCATTCAGTATGGCTAATCGTGAGCCAGTGCGTGATGATTTTGTTCAAAGTTCAGTTTACAGTAGACCAAAACCAGAGCAATTACAAAATGTTGAGGTGGGTTACAGATACCATGCAAGAAAATTGTTTACAAACGTGAATTACTATTTGATGAACTACAAAGATCAATTGATTTTAACAGGTCAAATTAATGATGTAGGTGCCTATAATAGAGCAAATGTTGCAAAAAGTTATAGAACAGGTATTGAGTTAGAAGCAGGTTATATGTTTCATAAAAAATTGAGTGTGACTGGTAACGTAACTTTAAGTATGAATAAAATCAAACAGTTTATTGAATTTGTCGATAGCTTTGATATTAATGGTGAATTTGTTAAACAAATTGAGTTTATTCATAAAAACACCGACATTGCTTTCTCTCCAGCTACAATTGCTTCACTTGGATTAATGTATGAACCGATTAAAAATTTAGATATCACACTTCAGTCTAAATATGTTGGGAAACAATATTTAGATAATACTTCAAATGAATCTAAAAAGTTAAATGCTTATTATACAACAAATTTAACTGTGAATTATACGATTAAAACATGGGGATTCAGAGAAATTAAAATTGGAGTTTTAGCAAATAACCTTTTCAATTATTTATATGAAAATAATGGTTATACATGGGGTTATATTGCAGGAGGTAAAAGAATAACTGAAAACTATTACTATCCTCAAGCAGGAAGAAACTTCTTGGTTAGATTAACTTTGAAAATGTAATTTAAATAGTTATTAGTTGAAAGGTAATAGTTAACAATTAAAGTTGACAGAATTGAACCATATAAGGTGTTTGAGCTTTTAAAATTCAAAACTTCAATGCCTTATATGGTTTTTTAATTCACAAAAAATAATATTCGATCATGCTTCCAAATCTTCAAACAATTTTTCAATCTTCGTTTCAAACTGAATCGGGAGAGTATTCTAATTCTTTAACCGAAAAGGAAATTCTACTCATTTTTGATAATAAGTTATTTAAATGCTTTTTGCCAGAATCTTTAGGGGGATTGAATTTAGGTATATTGGATACTTTGAAAATTATCGAAGAAGCTTCTTTTATCAACGGAAGTTTGGGTTGGTTAATTCAGATTGGGAATGGAGGGAATTACTTTGTTACCAATTTTAATGAAGAAAAAGCAAGGGAATATTTTACACCTATTGATGCCGTAATAGCTGGAAGTGGAACACCAACAGCAGTAGCATCTATAACAGAAGGAGGTTATTTAATCTCCGGGAAATGGAGGTTTTGTAGTGGTTCTGAATACGCAACATTATTTACTGTTACATTTAAAATCGAAGGAACAGAAGATGTGATGTCCGCAGTTGTGAAACGAAAAGATGTCAAAATCATTCAAGACTGGAAAACGATAGGTTTAAAAAATACATCGACAAATACAATTGAATTGGAAAATGTATTTATTTCTGAAGATTGTCTTTTTACAGTCATGAAACGTAAATCGTTTTTTGAAGATCCAATCTATGATTTGCCTTTTCTTGTTTATGCACAAGCATTTTTCTTACAAGTTGTTTATGGTACTTTTCGTAGAATGATTTCTACTTATAAGGATCAACTTGAACAGAATGTGAATTACCAATTGCGACATTCAGAAAAGAGTCTAAAAGCTTCAAAAATGTTAGAGGATGCTTCTGATTTATTAATGAATTCAAAATCAGAACTTGAGTCCCTTGTAAATTCTATTTTAAAGAAAGAAGCAACTGATTTGACTAAAGCACAGCTAAGTTTAATTGAGCAAGCAGCAAATATTAAAAAATCAGCAAATCAATTATTTACAGAACGAGGAATTGAAGCCTTATATGAGTCAAATCCTTTTTCGATAGCCTATTTAGATTTATTGGCTGTAAGTCAACACAAACTACTAAATGAATTAGTTTGAAAATAAAATTTACTTATTCTATTCCTTGTAATTCAACTAGATTTGCATAAATGCCTTTTTGCTGAATTAGATCTTCGTGCGTTCCTTGTTCAGCAATTTCACCATGGTTTAATACTAAAATTTTGTTAGCCTTACGAATAGTTGAAAGTCTATGAGCGATTACAAATGATGTTCTACCGACCATTAATTTATCCAAAGCATCTTGAACTAATCTTTCTGATTCAGAATCCAATGCAGAAGTAGCTTCATCTAAAATTAAAATCGTAGGGTTTTTAAGTATAGCTCTTGCAATTGCAATTCGTTGTTTTTGACCTCCTGACAATTGTATTCCACGGTCACCAACTTGTGTTTTTAAACCTTCCGGGAACGAATTAATAAATTCCAACGCATTTGCTTGTTTTGCCGCTTCAATGATTTCAGCTTCATTTGCATCTGGTCTACCGAAAGCAATATTCTCTTCAATTGTACCAGCAAATAATATCACTTCTTGTGGAACAATAGCTAATTGACTTCTTAAATGTTCTGAGTCGATATCTTTTATGTTTACACCATCAAATAAAATCGCACCTTCTTGAATAGAATAATAATTTAACAATAAGGAAGAAATAGTCGATTTCCCAGCGCCAGATGAACCAACTAATGCAATCGTCTCGTTTTTTGAAGCTTTTAATGAAATACCTTTTAAAATTTCAATGTCTTTTCGTTGAGGATAAGAAAAATGAACATTGTTGAATTCTACATTGCCAATAATTTCAGGTTTTTGTTTTCCAGTCAAAATTTCTTTTTCGTTATCTTGATGGATAATATTCATTAAGTTTTCAGTTGCACCAATCGATTTTTGAATAGCTGCATATAAGTCAGGAATTGAACCAACTGAAGCGACCATCATTATAGTGTACATCATGAACGAAAAGAAATCAGCTGAGGATAATTCTGGGTTTTCACCTTGTGTCATCAATAAACCTTGCCAAACGATAAAGACAATTGCGCCAGTCATGCAGAAGATGATAAAAGAGATAAATAATCCTCTCCACATTCCACTTTTTACATTTAAAGCACGGATTTCTTCGATTGATTTTTGGTATTTCCCTAAGATGAAAAGTTCGTTTGTAAAAGATTTAACATTTGAAATCCCCATTAAGGCTTCTTCTACGATTGAATTAGATTCAGCCGCAAAATTTTGAGCATTTGTAGACAGTTTTTTGATAAATCGACCAAAGAATACAGCAATTAATGCCATGACAGGAACGGTAGCGACCATAATTAGAGCTAATTTCCAAGAAATAAAAATTAACAATATGACAGAACCACCAATTGTAACAATTTGTCTAAAAAACTCAGCGATTGTAGTTCTTAATGTTTCTTGAATTTGAACGATATCTGTAGAGATTCGACTGCTTAATTCACCAACTTTATTTTGATTGAAAAAATCCATTGGCATATAAATCAAACGTTCAAATGCAGATTTACGAAGATCTCGTAACGCATTTTCAGTAACGTTTGTAAATATGACAACTCTGAAATAAGAAAAGATTGCTTGAACACCGAAAAGAGAAAATAATAGAATAACAATTGAATTGATGTTTTCCATTTTCATAAGAGAGAATGAATCATTCATCGATGTTACTTTCGAACCACTACTACCTAATAATTGTCCCATTAAGTAAGGGAATAAGATCATAGTTGAAGAAGATAGAAGTAGGAAAATCCAACCAATCGTAAAAATGAATCGATAAGGCTTTAAATAACTAAAAATTCCTTTTGCTTTTTGAATACTTTCTTTAGTTAGTTTTACTTTTTGCTCTTTATCTTTTTTTGGTTTTAACATTCTCCGCTCATTTTAGTACAAAAATAACGTTACTCAAGAGTTATTTGATACTTTTTAAGATTTTTTTGTTGAAAAACTTTGAGATAAAGAAAAAACATTTATCTTTGCAATCCGAATTACAGGAATATAAGACTAAAGAATATAGATCATGAGCAAAAGAACGTTTCAACCGTCAGTTAGAAAAAGAAATAATAAACACGGTTTCCGTAGTCGTATGGCTACTAAAAATGGACGTAGAGTATTAGCTGCACGTCGCGCAAAAGGTAGAAAAAAATTGACTGTTTCTGACGAAGGTTCTCACAAACGTTAAGATTCTCATTTTAGAATATTTAAACCGACATTCAAAAGATGTCGGTTTTTCTATTTTATACTAATCAACTTTTACTGTTTTTTATCTTAAATAAAATTCCATTTCACTTTTTTTAAATCAACTTTTTTCTTAAATTCAAGTAACGTAACCATTAATTGAATTTAAAAATGTTAGTAAAAACCTATGGAAGTGCCGTTTTTGGCATTGAAGCAACCACCATTACAATCGAAGTAAATCTTGGGCAAGGTGTCAATTTTTTTCTTGTCGGATTACCGGATAATGCTGTCAGAGAAAGTCAGCAACGAATAAAAGCAGCATTTAAAAACAATGATTTAAAATTTCCAGGTAAAGAAATTACAGTGAATATGGCCCCAGCTGATATTCGTAAAGAAGGTTCAACGTTTGATTTACCAATTGCAATTGGAATTTTAGCATCTAGTGATCAAGTTTTGGCGAGTCAGTTGGAAGATTATATTTTATTAGGAGAAATGTCACTAGACGGTACTTTAAATCCGATGAAAGGTATTCTGCCTGTAGTATTACAAGCTAAAAAAGAAGGATTCAAAGGTGTGATTCTACCAATCGCAAATGCATTAGAGGCAGCTGTTGTTGAAGGCATTGATATTTATGGAATGAAAAATTTAAGCGAAGTAATTCAATTCTTTAACGGTAAACAACAATTTGAACCTGTAAAAGTTGATTTAGAAGAAGCGTTTAAACAAAAGCTAAATGAATTTGAAGTTGATTTCAAAGACGTGAAGGGACAGCAAAATATTAAACGAGCATTTGAGATAGCGGCTTCCGGAGGTCATAATGTGATTTTAATTGGCCCTCCTGGTGCTGGTAAATCCATGTTAGCTAAAAGGTTATCGACTATTTTGCCTCCCATGTCTTTAGAAGAATCTCTCGAAACGACTAAAATTCATAGTGTTGCAGGGAAAATCAACAAGGAAAAAGGTCTAGTAACACAACGTCCATTCAGAAAACCTCACCATACAATTTCGAGTGTAGCACTTGTTGGCGGTGGTGGTTTTCCTCAACCAGGAGAAATCTCATTAGCGCATAATGGTGTTTTATTTTTAGATGAATTGCCAGAATATCAGAGAGTTGTTTTGGAGGTGATGCGTCAACCATTGGAGGATAGAGTTGTAACGATATCTCGAGCAAAGTTTACTGTAGATTATCCTGCGGGTTTTATGTTGATTGCAGCAATGAATCCTTGTCCGTGTGGGTATCATAATCATCCTGAAAAAGAATGTGTTTGTGGGCCTGGAACTGTACAAAAATATTTAAACAAAATCTCAGGGCCATTATTGGACCGAATTGATTTACATGTTGAAGTGACGCCAGTTTCGTATGATGAACTAGCAAATGATCAACCAGAAGAGGGGAGTAGCGAGATTCGAAGTCGCGTTGTAAACGCAAGATTACTTCAAGAAAAAAGATATGAGAGGGAATTAGGGGTTCATTCAAATGCTCAAATGAGTAGTAAAGATATTCAAACCTTTTGTAGATTAGATGAAACAGGAAGTGCGATTTTAAAATCAGCTATGGAGAAAATGGGTTTGTCAGCTAGAGCTTACGATAGAATATTAAAAGTTGCTAGGACAATTGCTGATTTAGATTTTTCAGAAGAAATAAAATCGAACCATATTGCTGAAGCTATTCAATTTCGTTCGTTGGACAGAGATAATTGGGTTAATTAATCTATTTTTAAGTTTATTTGTAATGAAAGGCGTAGAATTTATTTAATTTTGCAGTAAATACTATTTACATGAAATCATTTTTAGTGGTAATTCTTGTTTTATGTTCAAAAATATTAATTGGACAACAAGTAAATACTGGCTTAGTTGCTGATAATTATATTGGATCAATGATTGCTAGTTTTAACCCATCTTCAATTGTGGATTCTAAAACGAAATTTTCATTTTCCTCAAATATGAATCTTTCGAAAATAAGCAATTTTGCTTCTCAAGAATATCTTTTATATGGTTCGAATACTAAATACGTTAAACATAACAAAACAGGATTTCAAAATAATTATCTGAATGTAGACATACTTAATTTAAAGTATGAAATTAATCATCAAAATGCGATTGGATACAGTTTTAAAATAAAGACATTCAGTAATTTGGAAGGTTTGCCTTCCATTTGGGCAGAAAATGCTGTTAATGATTATTCTAAAAATATTGTTGATATAAGTCGGGATATCACAAAATTAAGAATTAGTCAAATGAATTTTACAGAGAATGCATTTACGTTTGCACGAGTGGTTTACGATAGACAGACAACATTTTTAAAAGCTGGAGCTACATTAAAGTTGTTAAACGGAATGAATGCTGACTATTTTTATGTGAATAATGGTCTAGCGAATTTTTCAAATAATAATCCTAATTTGAATTTAAAAAATTTAGATGTAGATTTTGGAAGAAGTAGTTCTTCCAATGAATCATTTTATAAAAATAGAGGAATTGGTTTGGATTTAGGTTTTACTTATGAGTTTAGACCTGATTTTGAAAAGCAGTACTATGAAATGGATGGAGAATTTAAAAATATTAAATACGATATCAATAAGTATAAATGGAAGTTTTCAGCTTCATTAATTGACTTAGGATCAGTAAGGTATTTGAAAAATCAAGTTTACTATAATTTTACAGATACATCTGTACTTGCATATGCAAATCAAATTTATTCAAAAAATAATTTTTATTTTCTAGATGGAGTTACTTCTTCTTCCTATGATGCAATTGCTTCTCAATTGCAGGCTGTAGGGAAGAAATCTCAAATTCAAGAAACAAAGTTTAGAATGAATTTACCTACAACGCTTCATGTGAATTTTGATTATTATATTAAGAGTAATTTTTATTTGAGTTATAATGCCTCAATTCCAATAAGTTTAGCTAATGATAAAACAAAGATTTCTAACGTTTTTATTCATACCATTACTCCTAGAATCGAAAAGAAGAATTATACTTTAATGTTACCAATTTCTCAAATGGGTAATGGTAAAATTTATTTTGGAGCAGCTACACGAGTTACATACAATCGATTGGCTTTATTTGCAGGATCAAATAATATGTCTATTTTTTATGGTAAAAAGACTTCGTTAGGTAGAAGTTTTTTCGCAGGTATATCATTTAATATTTATTATAAGAATCCTTCGGATATTGATTTTGATAACATATCAGATGAAAAAGATGAGTGCCCTAATGATAAAGGGAGATTAGAATTTAATGGATGTCCTGATTCAGATGATGATAAAATCATTGACAAAGAAGATAATTGTATTTATGAAAAAGGTCCGAAATCAACAGCAGGGTGCCCAGATATTGATGGTGATGGTATCATTGATATGAACGATATGTGTCCGACTGAAAAAGGATTGCATATCCACTACGGATGTCCTGATAGAGATTTTGATGGTGTAATTGATGCTGCGGATAGATGTCCAGATGTTCCAGGGATTGAATTGAACAATGGTTGTCCGTTCGAGAATCCAGGTTGTTGTATGGATAATGATGGTGATGGAGTTTCAAATAACGTAGATAAATGCCCTGATTTTGCAGGTTCAGTCTACAATAATGGTTGTCCTATTGATTCTACGAATATAAATTCAATAAATTTAAAAGAAGAGAAAAACATATTGGATGCTAATAATACAGCTCATCAAGCCGAAGATAAAGAAGTTAAATTGGTTGATGCAAGAAAAGATTTTATTTCATCAGAAAAAGAATTAAATGATCTTTTTGAGGATTTTGATATCATTGATGAGGTTACTGTATACTTTGATTTTGATCAGTCGTCTTTACAGGATGAGGAGCAACAAAAATTATATACTTTTTATAAGGCGATTTCAAGAGACACTTCCTTATCAATTATTATTTTAGGTTTTACGGATAAAGATGGCTCCATGGATTATAATTTAACATTATCTAAGAAAAGAGCAGAAACAGTTAAGCGAAAGTTATCTGATTTAGGTTTTATTAGAAAAAGAATTACAGTTTATTATTATGGTGAGACAAAATTAATTCACAGTGGCTCTTATACTAAAGAAATGAAAAAAGAAGATCGTAAAGTTGAAATTAAATTAGTTAAACAAAAATAAATCATTATAGTTGTTTAAAAAATGATTTAAAGTTTTGATTACAATTGTTTTAAGACGGTTTTTAGATTTTTTTTTAATAAGTTTTGATATTGTAACCACATTTAAAATGTCCTAAGGGACAGTCTTTATGACCGTGAATACCGCAAGGCTTACATTCTAAATTTTCAACTTGTAATATTTCAGAATCATCTGATAATGGTCCGAAGCCAAATGCAGGAACTGTTGAACAGAAAAAAGCTGTAACAGGAGCATTCATTGATGAAGAAAGGTGTAATGGACCAGAATCATTTACAAATGTTCTTTTTGCATCTTTAATTAACGCTGCTGATTCTAATAGATTCAATTTTCCAGCTAAATTTCGACAATTATCATTTACATCTGATTTCGATAGAATTTCCTCACATAGTTGAATGTCTTCTTTCCCACCTAGAAGGTATACAATTCCTTTAGATGAATAATATTTAACAAGTTCAATCCATTTTTCTTTTGGTAATTGTTTTGTGAACCAAACTGACGCAGGGGCCATACAGAAATAGTCTTTTATCTTGTATTCCTCAACATTGTTGAAATGTTCTTTACTTGGATAAAGTTCAGGTCGTTTTTTACTGATTGCACCAAATTCTGTTATCAGAGATAAATTACGTTCAACTTCATGTTGCCCATTTTCTAAAGAATGATCAAATTTTTTTGTGTATGAAAACGAAAAAGGATTTTTCTTGAAACCATATTTTAATTTTGAACCAGAAAATGCAGTAATAATTCCCGAACTACCAAAACGATGAAGATTGATTACAAGATCATACTTTTCTTTCCTAACGTTTTTTATCAAATTCCAAATGTTTTTATACTTTCCATTTTTTTTGTCAAATAGAAAAATAGTGTTACAGTTTGGATTGTTGGACAAAAGTCCTTCGTTACCTTTTCTAACTAAAAAATCAACTGTACTAGAAGGAAATATTCTTTTCAATTCAGATAGAACAGGAGTGGCGAGTATAACATCTCCTAAGAAAGCTGTTTGTATAATAAGTATTTTTTGCACCCAGTAAAGTTATATTTAATCTTTGAAAGTAGCTTATCTTAAAAGGTTAACATATCCTCTTTTTACATATTCATGACCATTGCCATCATATACAGACAAACGATATACATATGTTCCAGATTCTGCTGCCTTTCCTGTATTCAAGATTTGTCCTCCCCAACCTTCTTGATAATCGGTAGATTCAAAAACGACATGTTCCCATCTATCATAAATAGTGAATCTAAAATTGTTGATATCAAAGAAAGTAAATATTGGAATAAATTCTTGGTTGAACTCATTTCCATCTGGTGTAAATGAATTTGGCAAATAAATCAAAGGATTTTGGACTTGTTTAACAAGATTTGATTTTGCGGTTTGTTTAAATCCATATATGTTCATACTTTCTATTGCTTCCACAACATAGCATAAATTACCTGTATTCATTAAATTAGAATTATAAGCAGCAAAATCAGTATAGTAATTTTGAGCATTATTTACAAAAGCAATCGGTGTTGGATCTAAAACACCATTTGACCCTCTATATATATTGTAACCTAAAAGGGATCCAGCATATTGAGAATAAGGAGACCAGTGCAAATAATTTATTACTTGAGTTGAGTCAGTATTAATTTTCAGTAAAATTGGTTTAACGATATTCGATATTGTACCGCTATTTCCACAACTATCAATAATAATTGTTCTGTATTGATAATTATATCTATCAACTTGAACATCTTCGTCAACAAATGTCATCGTTGGACCTACTACATCTTGTCTCTTTATTTCGATAAAGGATGAAGCGTTAAATTTTTCAAGGGCAACTTGTTTTATATTCGTTTGAGAATCAACAAGTACTTTTAAAGTTATTGAATTATTCTCAACAGTTCCCGTCTCAATATAATTGAATTTAGGTTGAGTTGGTGTTACAATTTTAAGACATAATCCACTTGAAAATGCTTTGTTACCATTACTTGAAAATGCTTTGATTGCAAAACAATAATTTTTTAATGGGATTGTTTGAAAATTAAAAGTTGTATTTGTTGTAGTACCTAGATTTTGCCAAGGTTGACCAACAATGTGTCCCCATATTTCATATCCAGCTAAGTTCGTCCAACCTTTGTAAGCTGTCCAATTCAAAGTTAGTTCATAAGAACAATAATCGAGCTTCGATGTTAAGAACATAGAAGTATGAGGGTCAGCTTTCGCAGAAGTTTGAAAAGTTGAAGGGTTAATTGCTAAACGACATGAGTCAAATGCAGCAACTGAATAAGTTAATGGACCGTTTGTTAAATCTGGGTAATAACTATATTGTGTAGAGGCTAATCCCCAAACAGTATCTAGTTCGGTTATAAAACCATTACCATCGAAATAATATACAATATATCCATAAGTATCAGGTTTGGTGTTTTGTGTCCAATTAATAGATAGTGCGTTTGTTAAGGTATCTACTGAAACTGATGTTATAATAGGTATATCTGGCGTAATTAAATCTTGAAAAACATCACCTATACTATTTGATGTGTAATTACATGGTGAATTTTTTAAAAGTATTTGATAATTTAATTGAGCTGAACAAACATCTATTGTATCAAAATAATTGGTTGTTGAATAGGGAACACTATCTCTAATTATCCAATTACCTATTGGATACTCTCTCAATATATAATAGTAATTATTCATGGAATTTATTTGAGTTGGATAAGGTTTATTCCAACTTAACGCGGCCGTTCCATTCAGCGGGTTGTTTATTGATAATCTGATGTTTTTTATTGTGTCACTACTTCTCGGAGTATTTCCACCACAACCTGAATATACTATTACAAAATAATCATTTTCAGAAGTAACCGCTAGTTCTGTAAATGAAGTCGTATTAATATCTGTAATCGAAGAAAGTAGGCCGTTTTGTAATGAATGAACTTCATATTTTACAAATGAATTATCAGGGTTTGTAACAGGTTGCCAGTTTATTGTAACATCACCATTCGCAGCCGTTTGTATACATTCAATCACTGGTGCTTGAATCACTCCTGGATTTACAACATTAATTGTCACAGTTGCGAAACGTACTTTAGGTACTTGACAGTAATCATCTTGAATTTTGAATACAAAATTATAAGGTACAGAATTAGCAACTATTCCATATTGATTAGCTAAATGATCACAAGTTGTTTGCCATGAAAAATTAACTGATACGCCTTGTGTACCTGTGATTACTGGTGTTGTATTCAATGTAGCACAAGGAGCAATGTCGCAACCTGTTGTACTAGTGAAGTTTGTACCATACATTGGACCGGTTGTCGTCAGTTTGTTATGCTGAGGAGAACCATCTTGTAATAATTCAACATCTGTAGCCGCTAAGGTAAAATTTACAGGACTACCAGCTACGATTGTTGTTTCAAATGAATTTCCAGCGAATGGAGCAATAATAGTTGGAGGATTGTTAAGGTTATTACAATTGGTTACAACTAATAACATTTCTCTTTCTACTTGCGCAATCAGCATTCCATTTCTATATGATTTTGCAACTAGTTTTACGTTGAAATTTCCTTGTGTAAATGTTTTAAAGTTTAGCTGTCCGTTAGAGCTGTTAAGTGTAGCTCCAATGTTAGCAGCGTTGAAAGCTGAATTTGGAATAGGAGAAGTAAAATTAAATCCTGGTTCAAATGGAATAGGAATAGGGTTTAAGGGAGGATTGAAAGTTGTGCCTGATGGGAAATTATTGTAGGGAATACCGAATTCAACTACCGTGGAATCCAAATCAGGATCAACAATATTAGCACTGTACTCATAAGGTGTACCAGTGCATGATACAAAATAAGGTTCTTGTAAAAATACGGGTGAAGAATCAACACAAGTATTTGAATTGGTTGAAATAGCAAACATTTTAGCCGTTAAGGTAATTCCATAAGAAGAAGGATTTGTGAAATTAGTTACTGATCCACTTCGAGAAAAATCTTGGAATGTAAAAATCCATCCATCAGCCGGAGGTACTCCACTAATTGAAATTGGGGCACTCTTATAAATAATTTTCTCAATTGCACCAGGTCCATTACCTCCTGCAGTTCCGTTGCCACATGTTAGTGCTGGAGGTGAGGTGTTTACAGGTGAACAAAATGGTGAAATATCTTGTCTTGAAACAAACGCTAAAGAAATAGTAGATAATGTTGGATGATTCCAAACACCTAAATTAACAGCAACAGTATTAACATCTGCTCCATTACAATCACGATAATATACTAATTGAAACACATAATTACCACCTTGACATTTCCATGTAATTTCACCTCCCATTACGTGAGAAGCAAACGTAGGCTTGTAAACAGCGAATAATAATAAAAATATAACTACTAATTTATTCATGATAGTGAAGGTGTAAAATACACATCATTCATTTAACGTATAAAAAGAAATATAGTTGCGTAAATACTTAATCAAGTTTAAAAATTCAAATTATCCAGCTGTTACAATTGTCATATCATTCCAATTTAAATATTTTACAGCTAATCCTTTTATTCTTTCTGGAGTAATTTTATGTAAATCTTCAATGCATTTATTGTAAAATTCAAAGTCAAAACCATGAATTTGAGCACTTGTATATAAATCCATCATAGAATAAGGTCCATCTGCACTTTTTAATAATTGCCCTAAAAGATAATTTTTGACTAAAGCTAATTCGTCTTCAGAAATCAATTCAGTTTGTAATTTCTCGATTTCAAATTTAATTTCCTTCAAAGTTGCATCTTTAAATTCAGAAGCTACTTCAGTCGCAATCATGAAATAACCGAATTTATTATATTCTGAAAGCATTGAACCGATTCCATAAGTATATCCTTTATCTTCACGGATATTTGACATCAATCGACTTCCAAAGTAATCGCCTAAAACAGTATTCAATACTACAAAATCATTATAGTCTTCATGAGTTTTATTGAAAAGGATTTTACCTAGACGAATGGCTGTTTGAACAGCTCCTTCTTTTTCTATGTGAGTATTTCCTGGAAGATTTTGTATGTTCGATTCAAATTCTCGTGTTGTTGGTTTTGACCATTTTCCAATTGTGTCAATAATTTCATCAATCGCATCTTGTTCAAGATTTCCAACCACAACCACTTTAAATAATCCTTCTAAATAATTTTCTCGGTAGAATGATTTTAGTTGGCTACTTGAAACGTTTTCATAATAATCTGGATTTGCCACTTTTGAATAATTTTCAGAAGTGTGAAATAAACGTTGTTGAAATCCTCGTTGAGCTAGAAAGCTTACTTTTTCTAGATTCATTAAATATCCTTGCTTTTTATCTTGTACAAGTTCATCAATTTCTCTTTCGAAAAAAGCTACATTTTGGATTGCATCAATTAAAATATGCATTAAGGGAAGAACATTTTCTCTTAAACAAAACATCGAAGTGACTGCAGATTCAAAAGAAATGCCACTTTCCATAAATCCACCTAAAGCATCAATTTGTTCGTGAATTAAAGTCGAAGATTTATCTTGAGTTCCTGAAAGTAAAAGACTATTCACAAAAGAAGGGATTCCTTTTTCTCCTTTAACAGTTCCTGCATCAAAATATAAGTCAAATCGAGCAGTATCATTTGCAACCTCTTTCATGAAATATAATTTCACAGTTGAAGTAATATCAAATTGTTGAGGTTTAACGAAATCAATTTTATGAATCGCTTGTAATTCTGGTTGTTGAGATCTATTCAGCATTATTAATCGCTTTAACTTTTAGTAAAGAACAGTTGGTTTGTTTCAAAATTTCATTTGCATAATGATGAATATGTTTAGGAGTAATTGATTGATAAATTTCTCTTTCTTCATTGATTCCATTTGCATCTCCAAGTAATTCAAACGTACATAAATTCATAGCACGATTCAATAATCCTTCTTCTTGAAATTCTTTTTCTGTTCTGATTTTAATCAACAATCGATCTAATTCTTCTTTAGAAATTGTCGTTTTTTTCATTTCATCAATAACTTCCCAAAGAGCCTTATCTAACTCTTCAAATGTTTTTCCTGGATTTAATTTACCTGAAATGATTAATAGTCCATCATCTAAAGATCCTGTGATATAGGCACTAATTGAACTGGCAATTTGTTTTTCTTTTTTGATAGAAACATACAATCTAGAAGATTTTTCTCTTCCTAATGCATCTGACAAAATATCAACGATGTAATAAGCTGGATCTCTTCTTTCTGGCATTTTGAAAGCATAATAAAATGCATCTGAAGGTACGCTTCTTTCTATGATTTGTTCTCTAAACTCTTTTTGTTTTGGTTCTTTGTCAAGTATTCTAGCTGGTTTAATTCCTGCAGGAATATCTCCATACCATTTTTCAACCAAACGTTTAATTTCTTCTAATTCAAAATTTCCAGCAATGCACAAAATGGCGTTACTTGGATTATAATGTTTATGAAAAAATGATTTCACATCTTCCATTGTAGCGTTTTCGATGTGACTTATTTCCTTACCGATTGTCGCCCATTTGTAGGGATGTTTTTCGTAAGCTAAAGGTCTTAATTCTAACCAAACATCACCATAAGGTTGATTTAGATAGCGTTGTTTAAATTCTTCGATTACTACATTACGTTGAACTTCAAGACTTTTTTCAGTAAAAGCCAACGAAAGCATTCTGTCACTTTCTAGCCATAAACCTGTTTCTATATTGTGAGCAGGTAAAACGTCGTAATAGTTTGTAATATCATTTGATGTAAATGCATTACTTTCTCCACCTGCATTTTGAAGAGGAGCATCGAAATCAGGAATGTTTACCGATCCACCAAACATTAAATGTTCAAATAAATGGGCAAAACCTGTTTTATCTTCAGATTCGTCTCGTGCACCAACATCATAAAGTGTATTGATGACAACCATCGGAGTCGTTACATCTTTGTGGAAAAGAACAGTTAAGCCATTCTTTAATTTAAATCGTTCAAATTCAATCATTAAAAGTTGTATTTATCCGTTTTTTGCTCTTCTAAAGCAAGTTTATATTCTGCAATAATTTCTTCAACTATTTTTCCAGCAGGTAGAATTTCAGTAACTAAACTAGAAACTTGTCCAATTTCTAATTCTCCTTCAACTAAATCGCCTTCAAACATTCCTTTTTTAGCTCGTCCTCTTCCTAATATTTCTTCAATCTCTTCTTTTGAAGCGCCATTTTCCTGAGCAATTTCAATTTTCTCGAAAAAAGCATTTTTAACCAAGCGAACAGGGGTCAATTCTTTTAAGGTTAACAAAGTGTCACCTTCGTTTGCATCAACGACTACTTTTTTGAAGTTTTCATGAGCACTTGATTCGATTGAAGCTATAAAACGTGTACCAATCTGAACACCATCTGCTCCTAATGTCAATGCAGCTAATACGGCTTTACCTGTTCCAATTCCTCCGGCAGCAATCAAAGGAATCTTTATTTCTTTAGCTACTTTAGGAATTAAGCATAAAGTTGTTGTTTCATCTCTTCCGTTGTGGCCACCAGCTTCAAAACCTTCAGCAACAACTGCATCAACTCCAGCTTCTTCTGCTTTTTTTGCAAATTTCACACTAGAAACAACGTGAACCACAGTGATTCCATGTTCTTTCAATTTAGAAGTCCATGTTTTTGGATTTCCGGCAGAAGTAAACACTACGGGAACTTTATGTTTGATAATCGTTTCGATGTGTTTATCAATATCAGGATAAAGCATAGGCAAATTAACACCAAAAGGCTTATCTGTCGCATCTTTGCATTTAAGAATGTGTTGTTCTAAAATATGAGGATACATTGATCCGGAACCAATAATCCCAAGTCCACCTGCATTTGAAACTGCAGCAGCTAATTCCCATCCAGAACACCAAATCATTCCAGCTTGAATAATTGGATATTTTATATTAAAAAGAGTTGTTATTTTATTCGACATTTTCAAAATATTGAGATGTACGAAAATAACATTTTTTTATTAAGATTTTTTGGTTTTCTGAAACTGTTTCTAGAAATTTAGGGGTTTATTGTGTTAAACGATCAGTCTTTTAAAAGTTTATCAACTTCTTTTTGAAGAATTGAAAGGTGACTAGTAATGATTGACCAAATTAAATCATCTGAAATAACGTCGTAACCATGAATTATTCTGTTACGCACATCAACAATTTTGCGTGAATCACTAATCTCAATGCTTGGGTTTAGTTTTAGAATTCGATTCATCGCTTCACCGATTATTTCAATGTTTCTTTCAATTGCCCTTTTCGTTTTTAAATCGTTTTGATAATATTGAAATTCTTTTGGAGTATCAATAAAAAAACTTTCAATTTCATTAATTGCATTGAGGATATCGTAAAGCCATGTTTTAATTTCAGGCTCCATATACGAGTTGTTTTTGATGATTTATTTTTTCAATAAAATAGGGGTTTTTTAAAGCTTGATTTTCTAAAAGATCAACAGTGCGATTTAAAATTTTTTCTAATGAAAATTTCAGATTGTAATAGTTGTCAAAATAATCAATTATTTCATTCTTGTTGAAATCGACGATTAAATCAATATCACTTGATTTTGAAAATTTAGAAGTTAAAAAAGAACCAAAAACATATAAATTTTTAACCTTGTGTTTTTTACAAAGTTCACTAATCTCAATTGTATTTAATGAAATTGGTTTCATTTCTTTTCTAATATATTATCAAATTTATGCTTTTTTTGACTAAATTGAAAGTGAATCATTAAAAAAGAAATCGCTATTTATCCAATTCTAAACTTACAATACTTAATCACACTTCCTCTTGATGTAAATAATTGCTCGTAATGAGTTTTGATGTGGAAAATTTCTCTCGTCAACGGGTCTAAATCAGCAGTGATATCTCCATATAAATCCCAAGTTGATTCGATTAATTCATATTTTTCTTTAATCTCTTCTTCCGTATATTCGAAAAGTAAATTACTATCGGTTTTCATGTGAACGATTCCTCCTTTTTTAAGAATTTGTCTGTAACGCTCAATGAATAGGGGAGAACTCAGTCTTTTTCTAGGTTTTTTTGGTTGAGGATCTGAAAATGTTAACCAAATTTCATCGATTTCTCCTTCTGAAAAATAATCAGTGATGTAATCGATTCTAGTTCTTAGAAATGCAACATTTGTCATCCCTTGTTCTAATGAATCTTTTGCACCGATGTAAATTCGATTTCCTTTTATGTCGCAACCAATGAAATTTTTATTTGGAAAATGCTTAGCTAAGCCAACAGAATATTCGCCTTTTCCACAACCTAATTCTAAAACAATTGGATTGTCATTTTTAAAGAAATCTTTTCTCCAGTTTCCTTTTAATGCTAAAGTTTCATCTTCGTTGTGCTCGAATACATGAGGGTATTCTTTAATTGCTGCAAATTTGCTTAGTTTGTCTTTTCCCATTTTGCAAAGGTAGAAAAAAGTTGAGATTTATTAGGAGTTAGATTTTTAGAAGTTAGAATCACTTTGTTTTTAGAAAAGATTTTATTTTTCTATTTCTATAATTAAAGGATTGTGATCACTGAATTCAGTCCATACTTTTTGTTCTCCGATCTCAAATTTTATTAAATTTTCTAATAAGATTTTAGGGGCAAAGCAATAGTCTATATGATAAGATTTTTCAATTTTTCTATGAAGGTGAAAAGTATGTTTTGATTCTTTTCCTTGCTCCTCTTTGTAGAATTTATGATACAAACTTTCTAAACCTAATTCATTTAGTTCTTTTACAACATCTGAATGATTCCACCATCTGTCCCATTGATCCCAAATTTTATTACTGTTAAAATCTCCTATTATAGATGTGTTTATTAAAGATTCCTTATTTGTTTGTAGGTACTTCCAAAGTTGACCAATATATCCAAAGTTTGGAGAGTTATTTTGATGTGTCCAAACAGCTAAAAAATTCATTTCATCATTTATAGAAAAGGGAAGGAAATGTTTGACTAAATGATCTTTATAATAATCGCTTAAATTTAAATGACTCAATACTAAGTTAGGTTTAGCAAAAACACCAATTCCTTTATTTTTATTATCGCCTTTCCATAAGTGATTTTTAGCCCAAAGTTTATATTTTAGGTCTTTAGATTCATTAGGATTTTCACATTCTTGAATAATATATAAATCAGCATCAATCTCAATCAATTTATGAAATTTCTTTCTTAATGCTCCATTACAATTCCAAGATATTATTTTCATTGACTTAAAATGATATATAAAAGCTTAGATTTCTAAAAATTCACTTCCAAAAAATAAGAAGTATGCTTTCGAATATTCAAAACACTTCCGTCTTCAAAAATTAGATATTGACCTTTTATACCAACCAGTTTTCCTTCAATAGTTGGTGTTTTATCAAAACTTAAGCTTTTCACTTTTGTTGGATAAGCTAAAACAGGATAATTAATATCAATTACTTCATCGTTTTCAGAGAAAAATTGAATTAAATCTTCAGGCAGTTGATCGTGAAGATTCCATTTTTCTTCTACCAAATCAATTGAATCATCCACTTCGTTTTTCAACATGCGTTGCCAATTAGTTTTGTCTGCAAAAAAAGATTTTAATGCAACTTCTAAAATACCTGCTTCATATCGATTGGGTGTTTCAGCTAAACGAATTGCTGAACTTGCTCCTTGATCGATCCAACGTGTTGGTACTTGCGTTATTCTAGTCACACCGACTTTTACAATATCAGAAGCCGCTAAATAGACAATATGTGGAGTGTTGTGATTCCGTTCTTCCCATTCAGGATCTCTACCTTCACCTAAATGAGCTCTGCAAAGTTCTGGTCGAATAGTACATTCTGTAGCTTCAGGTGCAGATTGAAAACAAGGGTAACAAAATCCTTCACCGAAAGAGTTTTTTGTTTTTTTTCCACAAGCACTGCAAAATATATCGCCATTCCAAAACAAACGAATATCTTTATTGATTAAAGAATTCATATCGATAGCATCATCTCCCAAGATTAGAGTGTATTTCACTTCATCTTGCAAATCGACCTTCATTTTGGATATAGTACCAGCCATTGGGATTTTGGATTTTGAATGTTAAATGTTGAATTATTAATGTGAATTTTGGATTTTGAATTAATTTAAAATCCAAAATTCATAATCTAAAATTATTCAGGTAATATTTTCATCTTCTCAGCAAAGTGAAAACAATAGTCACGTAAATCTTCACAAATATTTGTTTCTCCCGTAGCTTTTTCAAACGTATCGGCCATTGTCACCAATGTTTGATGAAAGAATTGTTTCATTTCTTCAATAGACATATCTTTTGTCCATAAATCAATTTTCATTGTATTTTTTTCGGCTTCATCCCATAAAGACAACATCATTGCTTTTGCTGGCGCTTTTTCAATTCCACCATCAGTTGCATTCCATTGCATTTTGATTGGTAAACTATTTTCATTTAATCCAACTTTTATAGATATTTCGGATGTTTTTGTGATTTTATCTTCCATTTTGTTTATTCTTTAATTTCGTATGCTTGTAAAATTTCGTTGTAAGGAACTTTGATTAATTCTTGTAATGAAATGTCGTTTTTCTCCATGTAAATTTGAATCATTCTCCAACCTAAAAATTGTCCCAATCTATCCGGACCTTTTTCAGGAAGACCAATTGTGAATGGGCCATCGTTTAACATGTTTGATTTATCTCGTTCATTGTTATTGAATAATAATTTTTCATCTACTAAGTATTTCCAGAAAGCGAATTCATTTTCTTCTGCCCATTTGTAATCTTCAGGAGAATAGCGAATAATGATGTTTTTTTCAACGTTTGGAAATGCTGCTTCTGTTAGATAAATGATTTTCCCCCAACGAATGATTCCTTCTGCTAAATTCGTTTCGTTTTCAGGTACATAATGCGTCATTATCCAAGAACATAAAGCATCTCGTTCTAAATATTCAACATTCATTCCTTCTTTTACCCAATCAAAAAAAGATTCTGCTGGTAATTCTTTAACAACATCAGTGTTGGCTCCTAAATAACGTTCGATTCCTATTCCAATTTCTTTCGAGGTGCTCCATGCATTTGATCTGAAAAGGGAATTTAAAAATGCAATAGAAGTAGGAGTTTTTCCATTAGGAAAGTGAAATTTTAAGTTTTTAAATCCTTGAGTGATATGTTCTTTGTAAATAGATACATTATTGAATTTTTCTCCAATTCTATTTTCAACACGTTTTATGAAAGGATCATTTTTAAATTGTTGAATACTATTTACAAAAGCAGTGTCTGAAACTCTTCCAATTCCCAAGCAATAACCGATTTGGTATTCATAAATTTCAGTCATTTCTTTTTGAAGGCGATGATGATTTTGAATCAGATTTTTTGAATCAGATTTTGTAATCAATGAATCTAGATTTACATAATTGATAGACAGATTGACGTTTGAAGAATCAATATCGAGTTTATTATTTTTGCATGAAAAAAGGAAAAGTGAAACAATTCCGATTATGTAAATCTTTTTTAGCGTCATTATTATTATTAATATTGCACTCAAAATTAATCAAAGGAACTGAATTAGTATATTACAAGTTAATTTTAAGTTGATAAAAATGAAAAATATTTTAGTAGGATTATTCTCAATCGGTGTTTTAACATCAATAGTAGCTCAAGAAGCAGCTGATAAAAAAGTACAGGCAGGTTTGGTTTTTGGTGCTGGGATTAATATGATTAAACCAGGTACAAAAATGATCGCTAAAAATGGAGTAGGTAGTGATTTAACTGTTGGGATGAATTTAAATTTCTCATTTACACCTACAATTGGATTAAACACTGGTTTAGAGTTTGATTTTGAATCGATTAAATATAAAGCAGGTTCGACTTCTTTATTTTACTTTTATAATGATACTGAAATTTATAGAAAGGCAGATTATCTTAATGGTGATGGAGTTTATAACCCAAAAGGTTCAATTTACGCTCTTACTGAAAGAAAAATGAAACCAATTTATTTGACAATTCCTACAATGATGATTTTTAGAACAAAATTCATCGGTTATTTCAGATATTTCGGAAAGTTTGGTTTAAGAAATAGTTTCTTGTTGACATCAAAAAATTATGATGAAGGTTATTTATTATCTGATTTAACGAAAACGAATGTGCCAAATGATGGAATGATTCCTTCAAAAAGAGATTTATCATTATATAAAGGTTCAGTTGGTCTTTCTGGTGGAGCTGAATGGAATTTTTCTGGTTCTACTTGTTTAGTTGCTGAATTAGGTTACTATTATGGATTTGTTGATGTAAATAGAGGTAAATCAATTACTGGAGATGATGAAAAGAATATGACAAATTTTAGCTCATTTAATTTAATCAATTTCAATCCAACTGGTTTTTCAGCTTTACCATTTAAACAAAATCAGATCTTATTTAAATTATCAATTTTATTCTAAACAGTTGATTTTGAATAACGAAAAGGTTTCTAATCACATAATAAGTTGGCTCGATTCTTATATTGAAAAATCAGGAGCTAAAGGTTTTATTGTTGGTATTTCAGGAGGTGTTGATTCAGCATTAACTTCTACTTTGTGCGCAAAAACAGGTAAGAAAACCTTGATTATGACAATGCCGATTCGTCAAACTTCTGCTGAATATGATCGTGCAATTGAGCATATTAATGACTTGAAGAGTAAGTTTTCGAATGTTGAATCTTTAGATATTGAATTAACTTCTGTTTTTGAATCAATAGAATCAACTTTTCCGAAGGACACCGTTGAGAATACATTGGCAATGGCTAATACTCGTTCTAGACTTAGGATGTTGACTTTGTATGGTATAGGTCAATCAAATGGATGCTTAGTTGTTGGAACGGGTAATAAAATTGAGGATTTCGGAGTAGGTTTCTATACAAAGTATGGAGATGGCGGAGTTGATTTAAGTCCGATAGCTGATTTAACTAAAACACAAGTTTGGGAATTGGCAAGATACAATGATGTTGTTGAATCAATTGTAACAGCAAAACCAACAGATGGTTTGTGGGATGATGGAAAAAGTGACGAAGATATCATTGGAGCTAGCTATCCAGAATTGGAATGGGCGATGGATTTTAAAGGGGATGAATCATCTATTTCTGACAGAGAAAAAGAAGTTTTGAAAATTTATCGAAGATTAAACACCATTAATCAGCATAAAATGAATCCAATACCAGTGTGTTTGATTACTGATTTATAATTTTTAGTAATCTAATTTATCGACCTTATGATTTTAAAAAAACTAATCTATATTTTACCTATAATCTTGTCTTTTGGGATTTTCTCTCAGCAAGATTTTAATAATTTTAAAACTTTAAACTCAGTTGGAAAGATTCCTGCAGATTTTTCGTCTTTAACCTATAAAAAAATAGCCGAAGATTTAAAAACGAATAAAGGTAATTTATCTAAAGCTCAAGAAAAAATATTCCTTCAAGGTATTCATTATGGTATAGATGACTTATTGCATTCTGGAATGGTTGTTTATGGTGATGAAATCTCTGTATACATAAAAACCATAGCAGATCGATTGTTAGAAAATAAAAGCGAATTAAAATCGCATCTTCGTTTTTATACTTTAAAATCAAATGAATCGAATGCTTTTTCTACAGATCAAGGGATTGTATTTGTAACAACGGGTTTGATTTCACAATTAACTAATGAAGCACAATTAGCTTTTGTATTAGCGCATGAAATTTCTCATTACACGGAAAAACATGTTGTTGAAAGTTTTGAATATAGAACGAAAAATAAACGCGATTTAAGTATTCGTGGATTGAGTGTTTATTCCAAAGAAAAGGAGTTTGAGGCTGATCGATTAGGATTGAAAATTTACAATGAGGCAGGTTACTCAAAGGAAGAATTACTTCCTTCTTTTGATGTGTTGATGTATTCCTATTTGCCATTTGATGAAGTTGAATTTCCAAAAACATATTTCACGGACAACCATATTTTTATACCTGAAAATTTATTTCCAACAAAGAAGTATGATATAAAAGCAGTTGAAGATTACGATGATAGTAAAAGTTCTCATCCAAACATTAAAAAAAGGAAGGAGCAATTATCAACAGAGATTGAAAATTTTGCAAATTGGGGAGATAAAGTTTTTGTTTTTGGACAATCAAAATTCGAATATATCAGGAATTTATGTCGATTTGAAAGCGTTCGTACTGATATTTTAGAAGCAAATTATGCAGATGCAATTTATTCTGTTTTTATTCTTGAAAAAGAGTTTCCAAATTCGATTTATTTAAAACGAATGAAAGCTCAGATTTGGTTGGGTTTAGCTCAATTCAAAAAAAATGGTAACATCAATCAGACAGTAGATAAAAATGCGGATTTAGAAGGTGAAATTGCTGCGGTTCATTTCTTTATTAAAAAGATCAGTAAAGATGGAATGCTATCATTAGCGTTGAGAGAAATTTTTGATTTAAAAAAGTCATTGCCAGAAGACAAACAGATTGATGCTATTTATAATTATCTTTTAAAAGAGCTAGCATCAGCTTCTAGTTTTAAAATTGAGAACTACTCTAAAAAGAATTTTCAAGAAGCATCTAAAGAATTTTTAGAAAAGAAAAGTAAATTATCTTCAAGTGTTTCAGATTCGATAGCTCCTAAGAAAACCGAATCAAAGTACGATAAAATAAAGAGTAAAAAAAATACGGATAATCCAGATAATTTTGATTCTACAAAATTCTATCTATACGCTATTTCTGATTTATTAGATGATTCATTATTTACAAAAAGATTCAGTGGTGCCAAAGAGCTTTTTTTAGAATCAGAAAAAGATCGTGAAGCTTTTGAAAGCTTGTCATATAAACAACAAAATAAAATTCGAAAAGAGATTAAAGAGAATGAATTACAAATTGGAGTAGATGAACTAATTGTTGTTGAGCCTATGGTTTTCAGTTACAAACACGGAAATGTAGATTTGGTAAAATCAGAAAAATTGAAGCATCTTTATTCTCAAGTGATTGAAAGTTCAGCCTTGGATTCAGATATTAAGGTTTTTACTATTGATAGGGATAATTTAGAACTGAAAGGGACGACCATTTTTAATGAACGAAGTGCCCTTTTTAGTTTTATGCAACAAGTCTCGCGAGAAGATAATTTTAATATTTTTCCAGTTGATCATGAGCTATTAGAAGAAATTAAAACAAATTATGGAACATCAAAAGTATTGTTTACATGGGTAGAACATCAATATTCTCCTAGAATTTCTCCTAGTATGGTCTTTTTATCTTTGTTCATTTATCCAGTATTAACAGTCTATGTTCCTTTGGGAATATTTTCAGGACATGATACCGAAATGAATGTTTTGATATTAGATATTGAAAAGGGAAGCATAGATGTGGGGTCAAGTTATTATTTTAAAGACACTCCCAAAAGATTGCATTTAGGGGCGCATATGTTTCATATTTTCAATGATTTAAAAACTAAAAAAACAAATTAATGCAGATGAAAGTGAAAAATATACTAGTGTTTTTAGTTTGTATTTTGTTTGTTTTGAAAGGAAATAGTCAATCAAATAGAGGGTATTATAATTCAAAATTTTATATTTCGTTGGATGCATTAGTGAATGCTCCAATATTGTATAACTTTAGATCAAATAGTG
>Ga0315909_10001139_pt1 | contig 36054 bp, 33 predicted proteins | sample LakEriMetagenome_11_FD_203527 | JGI IMG/M metagenome (GOLD analysis project Ga0315909, IMG submission 203527) | Freshwater fungal communities from buoy surface, Lake Erie, Ohio, United States - Buoy 2 MA125 | ecosystem: Environmental > Aquatic > Freshwater > Lake | place: USA: Lake Erie, Ohio... | reverse complement strand
ATCGCCCGGGTGATGGAAGCGGCGCTGCAATAAGTAGAGGCCCGGAGGCCCAGAGGCTCGGTTGACCAGAGGAGATGCACGCTAGTAGACACGTTGGCAAGGGATGCATCGGGTAGGGATGCGATGACATCGCATCCGTTGGGGCCCAGGACGGACGCGTCGCCGACGCGCCCCTACCTCAAGACATCGCCCTGTTACCCTTCGGGTGTGCTGCCTCCCTTGCCAACATGTCAACTTGTCAACCTGCCAGCTAGTGTTTGCCGTCGCAGTCCAATCATCCGGTCTCCGGTTTCCCTTTGAGTCGGATGAATGAGTTGGCAAGCGGGCAAGTTGACACGTTGACAAGGGATGCAACGGGTAGGGGCGCGACGGTGTCGCGACCGTATGGGAATAGGCGGACGCGTCGCCGACGCGCCCCTACCTCAAGACATCGCCCTGTTACCCTCTGCATCTGCCGCTCTGCCGCTCTGCCTCCCTTGCCAACTTGTCAACCGGCCAGCTAGTTCGCCTCCTCTAAGCCTCCGAGCCTCTGGTCAACTAAGCCTCTAGTGCTTCCCCCTGCGACTCCGTCGCAGCTCCCTTGCCCACGTGCCCACTTGCCAACTTGCCCCCTAAATTTCAGTGCGCCTCCTCTATTTCCATCAGCATTTCGCGACCCCTTTGGGTTCATCAGGCACGCGTTCCTATGAGTTCGCGCGGGCGCTGATCGCGCGCGGCCATCAGGTCACGCTCATCTGCGGTGCGCATAAGCAGAGCGGGCTGGAGCTGCCTTATGACGCCGCCCGCGGCTGGCATCGCGGCCAGGTCGACGGCATTGACGTCATCTCGCTCCCGTTGGCCTACTCCAACCGGGATTCGTTGCTGCGCCGCGCCTGGGTTTTCCTGCGCTTCGCCTGGCGTTCCGTCCGGCTCGCGCTGACGCTCGACTGCGACCTCGTGTTCGCGACCTCGACGCCGATCACCGCCGTCATCCCGGGCCTGGCCGCCAAGTGGCTGCGCCGGAAGCCGTTCGTCTTCGAAGTCCGCGACCTCTGGCCCGAGCTGCCCCGCGCCCTCGGCTTGCGCAATCCCTTCGTGCTTGGCGGCATGTCGCTCCTGGAATTCCTGGGCTACCGTTCAGCCGACGCGTGCGTGGGGCTTTCACCGGGCATCGTCGAAGGCATCCGCTCGCGTTCCGCGGCCAACCTGCCGATCGCCATGATTCCCAATGGTTGCGACTTGGAAGTCTTCCATCCGTCCAAGCGTGCACCGCTGAAGCTGCCCGGCATCGGACCTGATGATTTCGTCGCCGGCTTCACCGGCGCCCACGGGGTCGCCAACGGTCTGGACGCCTTGCTCGACGTCGCCGCCGAGCTCAAGCGTCGCGGCGACACTCGCGTGAAGCTCGCTTTCATCGGCGACGGCAAGGAGAAGGAACGCCTCGCCGCCCGGGCCGCGGAAGAGGGGCTCACTAACTGCCTCTTTTTCCCTCCGGTCCGTAAGACCGAGCTCGGCGCCATCACCGCCTCCTTGGATTGCGGCCTGATGGTCCTCAAGAACATCCCCGCCTTCTACCGGGGCACCTCGCCCAACAAGTTCTTCGACTATATCGCCGCCGGCATCCCGGTCATGAACAATTATCCCGGCTGGCTGGCTGGCCTCGTCACCGAACACCAAGCCGGCGTCGCGGTCCCGCCCGACGACCCCGTCGCCTTCGCCGATGCGATCCAGCGTCTCGCCGCAGATGCCGCCTTGCGTGAGCGCCATGGCCTGAACGCCCGTCGCTTGGCCGAAGATCAGTTCAGTCGGGACCGGCTGGCCGTGAAGTTTGCCGAAGTATTGGAACGTGCCGTCCGCGAATGAGTCACCCGACCCCGTTTTGAGTCCATGAATATCTTGATCACTTCCGCCGGCCGGCGTAATCAGCTCCTGCAATGCTTCCGTCAGTCGGCGGCCGTGCTCGATCTGCCGCTGCGTATCTTGGCGGCCGATCTGAATCCGAAAATGAGTTCGGCCTGTCAGGCCGCCGATGCGTCCTTTACGCTGCCGGCCTGCGGTGACGCTAGTTATGCGGACAGCCTGATCGAGTTATGCGTCCGTGAGAGGGTTTCCTTGCTCGTCCCGACCATCGATCCGGAGCTGGCTCCGCTCAGCCGGGCACGCGGCCGCTTCCAGGAAATCGGCACGACCGTAGCCGTCTCCCACGAATCCGTCGTCGCCCTAGCGGGAGACAAGCTGGTCACGGCTCGCCAATTAGACGCCGCCGGGATTCCGACTCCGAAGTCACTCCGGCTCGCCGATTACCTCGCGAGCCCGGAGGCGTTGAGCGGTCCGCTGATCGCGAAGCCTTTGAACGGAAGCTCTTCGGTGGGCATCGTCTTCGCCGCAGGGCCGGACGAATTGCGGGCTTTGCCGACGGATCGTTATTTGGTCCAAGAGCGGTGGGCCGGCCGGGAGTTCACCGTGAACATGTTTTTTGACCGCGGGGGCAAATGTGTCGCCGCTGTGCCGCATGAAAGAATCCAAGTCCGTTCGGGCGAGGTGTCCAAAGGGCGGACCTGCCGCCCGCCGGCGGTTGTGGCGCTCGCTGAGCAGGTCTCCAAGCTGCTCGAAGGGGCGCGCGGAGCGCTATGTTTCCAGGCCATCCTCCGATCCGATGGCAAGGCTTGCGTCTTTGAGATCAACGCCCGGTTCGGGGGCGGCTATCCGCTCGCCCACCAGGCAGGCGCGACCTTCAGCCAGTGGTTGCTCGAAGAGGTCGCGGGACTTCCTGCGACCGCCAATAATCGCTGGCAGGACGGCGTCCTGATGCTCCGTTATGATGCCGCGGTCTTTTCCTCTCTGGGCCAACCCTAGTCAATGGTCGTCGTCTTTGATCTGGATGACACGCTCTACCCGGAGTCGGCTTACGTGCTTTCGGCCCTCCAGGCCGTCGGCGAGCTAGGCGAGGACCGAATGGGCTTAACGGGATTCGCCCTGGCCTTGCGCCGACTTTTCGAGTCGGGCCAGCGGACCAAGCTCTTCCAGACGGCGATCGCGGAGCTAAATCGACCGGCGCCGACCGCCGAAGACCTGGAGGCCCTCCTCGCTGCTTATCGGAACCATCGCCCAGCGCGACTGGATTGGCATCCCGACGCCCTTGGCTTAGTGAAGGCTTTGCACGCCCGCTACCCGTTGGCGATCATCTCTGACGGCTACATGCCCACCCAGCGGCTCAAAGCCGAAGCCCTCGGCGTCGACCGTTGGTTTACGCACGTCGTTTTCACCGAAGAATTCGGGCGCGCCTTCTGGAAGCCCTCCGCACGTGCCTTCGAGTCGGTCATGCAGACGTTCCCGGGAGAGAATTTCGTCTATATCGGAGACAATCTTGCCAAGGACTTCGTCGCGCCGCGGGCCTTGGGATGGAATACCATCTATGTCCGCCGACCTGACGGTATCCATAAGGACGCGCTTCCTCCGGCCCATGGTGCTCCTCGACATAAGGTCTCCGACCTGGCCGAAGCGGCCTCACTCTTCTCTGCCGAAGCCAGATGATCTCCTTTGATCAGTCACTCAAACTTGTCCTTCGACGCATGGCCTTGCTTGGACGGGAGCTCGGCAAGCCCGAGCTAGAAAAAGCGGACAAGCATACGCGGCTTTTCGGGGAAGCCTCCTGCCTGGACAGCATCGGCTTGGTCACGCTGATGGCGGACCTGGAAGAAGATATACGTGTCGCCACCGGCAAGACCGTCACTTTGGCCGACGAGAAAGCCATGAGCCGGCTCACCTCGCCCTTCCGCCGCGTCGACCTGTTAGCGGAATATATTGTGGAAGTGACCAGCAGGTAGAGGCCCGGAGGCCCAGAGGCTCGGTTGACCAGACCAGAGGCAATGAGAGTATAGGGGAAGCGATTCCTTGGGGTAGGCTTGAGCGGCCCGCTCAACCGGTAGGGATGCGATGACATCGCATCCGTTAGGCACCAAGGCGGACGCGATAGTGATCACGTCCCTACCCATGTCAGGTTTTTGCGGTTAGCGGTAGGCGTTTGGGGATGCATGTTTCGCAAGAAAGACACTTCCAGGTCCCGGGTCTTGGCCCTCAGGTCTCAGGTACGGGTTATCAGGTACAGGTACGGGTGCGGGCAAAATTCAGGTCCTGAACCGGCCCCCGAACCCGAACACCTGAACCAGGCTTCCGACTGCCGAGACCCGAGACCTGAAAGTATTTTCCTACCCCAACCCCTGTCCCTGCCCCTACCCTTAAATTCACTTTTGCACTTTTGCACAGGAGCTTAGCTCCGATTTGCACCTTTGCACAGTCTCGAGTCCAGCCCTCGTTCGGCCGCCGCCTCCCTTGCCCACTAGTCAACTTGTCAACCGGCTAGCTAGTTTGCCTCTCTCTGAGCCTCCGAGCCTCTGGTCAACTAAGCCTCTAATCTGTCTCTCCCCTTGCCCCCTGGCCCACGTGCCAACTTGTCCCCTAAACTAAAAATGCCCCCCACCGTCCTCATCACCGGTACGACCCAAGGACTGGGACGGGCTTTGGCGGAGCGCATGTTGGCTGACGGTTGGATCGTGCACGGGTTCGCCCGCGGACCGCAGTCGCTCTCGCACGAACACTTCCGTGCTCACGCCGTTGATGTCACCGATGAAGCGGCCGTGCGATCGAAGGTCGCGGCGGTCGCCGCCGCCGGGCGTATCGATGTCCTGATCAACAACGCTGGTTCAGCCGCCTTGAATGCTTTCCTGCTCACGCCGGGCAAGGTCGCGGAGAATCTTATGCGCGTGAACTACCTGGGCACGTTCCATTGCCTGCAGGCGGTCGGTAAGGTGATGATCCGCCAGCGTGGCGGTCTCGTCATCAATCTCACCACCGTCGCCGTACCCTTGTCGCTGGAAGGCGAAGCCGCCTACGTGGCCAGCAAGGCCGCGGTCGAAGCGCTCACCAAGGTCGCCGCCAAGGAACTCGCCTCCCAAGGCGTCCGGGTCATCGCGCTAGGCTTGGGTCCGGTCGACACCAAGCTCACCCGGGCGGTGCCCAAGGCAGCGTTGGCCAAGATCAACGGCGCCATCGGACGTCCCCAAGGCACGGCGATGGACGAGGCCGTCGACTTCATCCTGTCCCGTCTACGTGACCCTGGAATCAAGAGCGGCAGCGTGGAGTATCTCGGATCCGTTGAGAGTTGAACCGTTGATCGGTTGGTCAGTTGGCCAGAGAAGTGAACTAGCTGGCAGGCTGGCCAGTTGATACGTTGACAAGTGATGCAACGGGTAGGGATGCGATGACATCGCATCCGTTCGGGTAATGGGTAGGGACGGTTCTCCGAACCGTCCGAACGGCGGGCACGGAGAACCCTCCCTACCAATCCGCAGCCAATCATCCAGTCTCCGGTTTCCCTTTGAGTCAGATTGCTGTATTCCCTGCCCACTAGTCAACTTGTCAACCGGCCAGCTAGTGTCCTCCTCCGGCCAACCGTTCAACTAATCAACTCTTCTTCGGTTCTGAGCCTCCGAGCCTCTGGTCAACTCAGCCTCTAGCTTCCTGCCCTCCGGCCCTCGGGCCCTCGAGTCCATGTATTCAGTCTCCCCTTGTCCACGTGCCCACGTGCCAGCTTGCCCCCTTTAAATTCAATGCACCTCCTCACTCGCATCACCACTTACGCCGGCAAGCCCGCCTTAGCCGGCGTCTGGGGCGTCGTGACCTATGCGGACTTGGGCGCGCTCATCGACAAGGCCAAGCAGTCCTTGGCCCATTTAAAACTCGCCCGACCCACGGCGTTCGGACTGATTGGCGAGCACGGCCCGGCCTCCACCGCTTGGCTGATCGCCTTGGCTGATGCCGGTCATTTCGTGGCTCCGCTTTCAGGGAATCCGGCCGAGTTTCCAGCCAAACTAGCCCTCATCAACGCGCAGTGGATCGTCGCGACCGGCCATACCTCCTGGGACCTCCTGCCGCGCGTCGACGAGCCGTCGAAGCACCCTCTCTTCACGCACTTACGCGAGCAGGGTTCCGCTGGCCTGGTTCTTTTCTCGAGCGGCACGAGCGGTGCGCCCAAGGCGATGGTACAGGATTTCACCAAGCTTCTGGCTTCCTACGAATCCCGCCACGAAAGCGACCTCGTGATGCTGGCTCTCCTCGGCTTCGACCACATCGGGGGACTGAACACGCTTTTCATCTCTTTGGCGGCCGGCTCGTTGCTCGTCATCCCGGCGTCGCGCTCGCCGACCGACGTCGCCGTCGCAGTCTCCCGCCACCGAGTGGCGATCCTCCCGGCCTCGCCGACTTTCCTCAATCTTCTGCTCACGGCTGGCCTGACCGCTGAACTCGCCTCCTTGCGGGTCATCACCTACGGCACCGAGCCGATGCCGGAGGGCCTGCTCCTCCGCCTCAAGGCCGCCTTCCCGCGGGTGCGCTTCGTCCAGACCTATGGCACCAGCGAAACCGGCATTGTCCGCACTTCGAGCCCGGAGGCCGGCTCGACCTTCCTCCGCTTTGAGGATCCGAATCTCGAATGGAAAATCATCGACGACGAGCTTTGGCTCCGCAGCCGCACGCAGATCGCCGGCTACCTCAACGCCAGCAATGAACGATTCACCGCCGACGGCTGGTTCCGCACCGGTGATAAGGTCGAGCAGGGGCCCGGCGGCACGTTGCGCATCCTCGGCCGCCTCGGCGAGATGATCAATGTCGGCGGAGAGAAGCTCATGCCTGCCGAGGTCGAGGCCGTCGTTCAGCACATCGACGGCGTGATCGAGTGCCGGGCCTTCGGAGAAAGCCATGCGTTCACCGGACAAGCTGTCGCCGTCGATATCGTGTCCGCGGGAACTCTGGACCATGAGACCCTCCGGGCCAGGATCCGGACGGTCTGTCGTGCCAAGCTCGCCAGGCATAAAGTGCCCGTAAGGGTCAATTTCGTTAGCCACGTCAGCGGAGAGCGGTTGAAAAAAATACGTAATTCGGGGGCCTGAGCCGGGCCAGGCGCTTTTATGAATCATGAACCATACTGGCTAGAAGGCACCGAGCAGTCCCAGCCTAACTTAGGCCAGAAGTGCCTTGTCGTGGGAGTTTGGTTCGCGGCACTGATAGTCACGATGAGTTTTTCCGGTTTAGCGGTCTTGCTCTTGCCGGCTGTCGCAATCCTGACGGTGATGTTCAGCCGGGGAACGGACTATTTCGGCCTGCTGCTTTGCATACTGTTACCCTTGAGCTTCAGCTATTATTTTCAGATAGGACAGATCCCCGCGATGGTCCTCATCGTCAGATCGTTGCTGCTGCTGACAATTTTCATAGTTTACTTTAAGACTCGCTGGGCTGATTGCGAATACCAAACGGCTGCGATTTGTGCAGGACTCTTCTTTCTGGTCGCAGCCTACTCATCATATAAGTATTCATTTTACCTCAGCATTTCCCTGACAAAAATTGTGTTCTGTGGGCTATTCCTTGGCGGGCTGACCCTGATGGCACGCCGAACGGCCAGTTTTCCTCATGTGACTTTTGGCGTCATCGCCACCATTGGCGCTCTCTCGGCCGGTTTTTACTTAGTCGCGCCCGAAGTCGGCTACGCCTTCGTCCAGGATCCCAACGCCGGACTCTCGGCCGCAGGAAAGTTTTCCGGCGTCATGAATCACCCGCAGCTTCTGGCCGCCTTGTTGGCGGTGAACATGCCGCTGATGTTGCATGCGTATATCAGTAGGACGGGAACAGTTTCATCTCTGGGGATTGGCGCATTCGTCGTCTCGTTTTTCCTGATCGCCGTCTCATCGAGCCGCACCGGGATGCTTGCCGCGTTCGTCGGTAGCGCCCTCACGCTTTATTTTCATAACGTCCATGCATCAAATCCGACGATGAAGCGAAGGGCGTATTACATCACCTTCGGGGCATTTTTGGCCATGTGCATCGGGCTGATCGCAGCCTTCGACATTGTGAGACTATTTGTCTTTAAGACCGAAGACATCGAAGGCGGCTTAAGCCTGAGCGGCCGCGACCGAATTATCACGGCTTCCTGGTCGGGTTTTCTCGCAAGCCCAATTCTAGGCAACGGCTTCCAGGTCCCTTCTGAGTTCACCGAACACGGTGCCGCGACTTTCGGAATAAGTTCGGAGGCCACCACCGTCGAAAAATGTTTCTTCCTGACGATGCTGTTGGAAGAAGTCGGCATTGTCGGGACGACGTTGTTCCTCTGTTTCCTCGGCTCGTTGTTATTGCAATGGCGGCAGAAAGGCAGTTACGTCGCCTTCGCCGCCATGATTACCTTCTTGGTGATCAATACCGGCGAATCTTGCATTCTTTCACCGTCTTCGATTGGCGGCCTCTGCTGGCTGTCGATCTTCGCCACGCATAACCTCAGCCTTTTCGCCGAGCCAGCGCATTCATGATCCTGATTGACACCGTCTATGTCAACGCCGGCGGGGGCAAGGCGTTGTTGCAGGAGCTGTTGGGTCGTCTGCGCGGCCGGACGAAGTGCATCTTGTTGTGCGATGCCCGCATGCAGGGCGTGGATACGTCGGGCTACGAAGTCAGCGTCATCCCCGCTGGCGAACTTGCCCGCCGGGCATTTTACCGGCTCAATCGTGACCGCCTGACCCGGGTGTTCTGTTTCGGTAACGTGCCGCCCCCGGTCCGGCTGCGCGCCGAGGTCGCTGTCTACTTCCACAACGTGCTTTTATGCAGCGCGTTCAAGAATGCGACGTGGCGCGAAGAGTTCATGGGGATGCTCAAGATGCGCTATATCCGTTGGCTGCGAAGCCACGCCGATGTCTTCCTGGTCCAGACGGGTTTGGTGCGGACGGCGTTGGCCCGTGACCTCGGAGCGGACGTCACGATCAGCGAACTCCCTTTTTATCCGGCAACCCGGCACGCAGCCGCACCTGGTGAGCCAGCGGAGGGAAGGTGGTCGCGCTATGCTTATGTCAGCAACGGGTATCCGCATAAGAATCACGCCCGCCTGATCGCGGCCTGGGAAAGGCTGGCTAAGCAGGGAATCTATCCCGAGCTTCACCTGACGTTGTACGGCGAATGGACCGGCCTCTATCAGCAGATCGAGCAGGCCAGAACTGCCGGGGCTCGGATCACGAACCACGGCTTCACCGACTCGCAGCTTCTTTATCAGGCTTGCGGGTATCAGATCTATCCGTCCGTCGCCGAAAGCTTCGGGTTAGGATTGGTGGAGGCGGCGGAAGCAGGCTGTGCGGTCATCGCCGCGGACCTTCCGCATGTCCACGCGGCGATCAGGCCCTTCGGCTTGTTCGATCCGCATTGCGTGGAATCGATCCAACAGGCCGTCCTGGCGACCCATGGCCGGCCGGCCCCGAAGTCGGCGGTCGTCGCCCCGAATGAGGTCGGACGGCTGGTCGACTGGCTTGGCTCCGATATCGCTATCCCAGGCACCCCTCGTTGCGCGGCCTTGATCAACCATACCGCCCAAGGCCTTTCATGAACGGTCTCTCCTTGCGTCCAGTGGGCACAAAATCAACCGACTAAGCCCGCGCCATGCTGACTTCCCTGACTCATGTCCGCATCGCCGGATTAGCCGTGTCCACCGGGGCCTTGACGCGCGACTTCCTCGCCGACGGTCTGGCCCAAGGCTTAGGCGAGGCCGAGCTGCTTAAGGTCGCCAAAGCCGTCGGGCTGAGCACCCGCCAGGTGGCCGGACCAGGCGTCACCGCTTTGGACTTATGCGCGGATGCCGCCCATCGCCTACTGCGTGCCGCCGGCCTCGATGCCTCATCCATCGATGCGTTGATCTTCGTCACGCAGACTCCCGATCACGGTCAGCCCAACAATGCCTCATGGTTGCATGGCCGCCTCGGGCTGGCCAAGACCGCCGCCGCTTTCGAACTCTCGATGGGATGTTCCGGCTGGGTCTACGGACTCCAGCAGGCGTCACTGCTTTGCGCGCACGGAGGCGCCGCGCGGGTGCTGCTCTGCGCCGGCGACACGCTTAGCCGGCTCACCCATCCGGGCGACCGCGCGCTCGATCCCCTGTTTGGCGACGCCGGCTCCGCCACGCTCATCGAGCGGACCGGGACCCCGGCCGCTTGCCATTTCGTGCTCGGTGCGGATGGCGCCGGCGCGGACGCCATCATCGTCCCGGCGGGCGGAGCCCGGCAGCCGGCGTCGGCCACGACGCGCATCGAGGCCGTCGATGCCGAAGGCAACCGCCGTCATGCGGAAAACCTCCGCATGAACGGAGCGGAAGTATTCAATTTCACCCTGCGCGAGGTGCCTCCCGCCGTCAGCACGGTCATGCGTCTGGCCGGCTGGACCCCGGAGACGGCCGACGCCCTCGTCCTTCATCAGGCCAATGGTTTCGTCGTCACGTCGCTCGGACGTAAGTGCGGCTTCCCGGCCGAGAAGACCCCGCTGGCCGCTTTCGAAAAATACGGAAACCAGAGTTCGGCTTCCATCCCTTGCGCGCTCCTTGACGCGCTCGGCGGAAGGCTCGAGGCCGGCCCGCTCAAGATCATCGCCTGCGGCTTCGGCGTCGGGCTCAGCTGGGGAGCCTTCGCCGGAGAAATCGGACCGCTTGTCGTCGTCCCAGTCAAGGCATACGGCTGATCTCTGCACCCGTGACACCTTCCCTCCAAGCAGCTTTCCTTAAAGAGCTTGAAGCTTCCTTGGTCAACTGCCCGGCAGGCAGCCTGACCATGGAGCTGCGCTTCCGGGATCAAGCCTGGTGGGACAGCCTGGCCGCGCTGACCTTGCTGGCGGTCTTCGACTCGACCTTCGGGCGGCCCTTACCGGTCGTAGATCTCATGAAGTGCCAAACCATCTCCGACGTATGTCGTCTAGCCTGATATGAGTGAATTATCTGGCAAAAGAATAGCCGTCCTCGGCGCTACTGGTGCCATTGGATCTTCGATACTCAGGCGTCTCCACGTCGCAAAAGCTCACCCGCTCGCTTTTGGGCGTTCGCCGGAAAAGCTGGCCACGCTCGCGGAACACGCCGCCGAATCCCATATCCTGGACCTACAGAGACCGGATGACTGGAAGGCCCTCATCGGCTCCATCGCCCCTTTGGATGGGCTGGTCATTGCTTCGGGGACCCTAGAGGTCCTGCCCTTCAGCCTTCTGACGAACAAGAAATTTGCCGAAACTTTGGAGACGAACGTCATCAGCCCGGCGGGTTTCCTCCGCTCTTTGCTGAGGGCGAAAAAAATAAATCTTGGCGCGCCGGTCGTCTTCATCGGCTCAATCAGCGGCATCCGTGGCGCCGCCGGCCATGCCGCTTATGCCGCCAGCAAGTCCGCCTTGCATGGGCTGGTCCGCACGCTCGCGCTGGAGCTCGCCCCGCAGAAGATCCGGGTCAACCTGGTCTCGCCTGGGCTGATCGATGCCGGCATGGGGGCCGCGTTCCGTAAGCAACTCTCCGCCGAGCAGTTCGCTGCTTATGTCGGCGCCTATCCCTTAGGGGCGGGCAGCGCGGATGATGTCTCTGGGGCCGTCTCCTTCCTGCTTTCCCCCTCCGCGCGCTGGATTACTGGGCAGGATTTAGTCGTGGATGGTGGAGCTACCCTAAGCTGAGCCCCCTCGTCTCGCTCATGAAACCCTTATACATCGTGGGAGCTGGCAGTTTCGGCCGCGAACTCCACTCCTATGTCTTGCGCCATCCGGCGCACGGCCATGTCTGGACATTCGCTGGTTTTCTCGACGATAATCCGGATGCGCTTGCGGATTACGGACGATTCGCGCCGGTGATTCCCTTGAGCGGACATCTGCCGGATCCTTATGGCGTCTATCTCTGCGGCCTCGGCCGGCCTGCGACGAAAGCGCGTCTCATGGAATCCCTGCTCAGGGCGGGGGCCGAGTTTATCCATTTTGTCCATCCCTCGGTCTTGCTCGGGGAGCGCGTCCGGCTCGGGCGGGGCGTTATTCTCTGCCCCGGCGTGATCCTGACTTGCGACATTTCCCTCGGTGACTTCGTGACGATCAACCTGAACACGACCATCGGGCATGACGTCACGGTCGGCGAATGGACGACGGTCAGCTCGCAATGCGACCTCACCGGGCATGTTCAGGTCGAGGCGGGCGTCTTCATCGGCAGCAAGGCCAGCGTCATTCCTGGACGTAGAATCGGAGCTGGCTCCTTGGTCGCCGCCGGCGCCGTGGTATTCCGTGATGTCACCCCGGGCGTCACGGTGGCCGGCAACCCGGCCGCCACGCTCACGGCCTCCGGGCCGGCGCATTCTTCCTGAGCATGCGCAGATTCTTGCTCATTTCAGGCAGCTTGATGCTTGCGGGCTTACTGGCGCTAGTCCTCGTCTCCGAATTCGCCGCCTCGAGGCCTCGCAGATTCACCGGCGATGTCGGGCAAGCCTTGCCGGAAGTCCCAGGCTGGCAGCGCCAGGAAATTCCGCTCGCCGAATCTTCGGCGGCGATGGCGAGCGCTAGGGGAATCCTTAATTTCAGCCAGGCCAAGCAAGTGATTTATACTCGCGGATCCCTGCGGTTGCTCGTCTATGTGGCCTATTGGGAACCAGGCAAGGTCTCGGTCGTCGACGCCGGCTCGCATAATCCGGATTCCTGCTGGGTGAACAGTGGCTGTGTTCGCGCTGACCGGCAATTCGCTGTCGCCGGCCGGGTGTCCGGCCGCGAATTGATTCCTTATGAATACGGGCAGTATCTGGTGCCGCAGGGTGGTTTGCAGAACGTCGCGTTCTGGCATCTCGTGAACGGCGAGCCCAACCGCTACGAAGCCCAGGTCGCGGGTTGGCGTGACGGACTGATCGGGCGTCTCGAACGCCTGCCGCTGCTTTGGAAGGACATCCGGCTCTATGGCCTGAACCAGAAAAGCGAGCAGATGTTCATCCGGATAAGCAGCACCACCGGCATCCCCGAGATCTTGAACGACCCCGCCGCCGCCGAGCTGCTCCGTGGGATGAGCCGGCTCGGCATCTTTGCGGAAGAACATTGGCGTTAACCCGACCCGAAACAAAACCTTGAAAACAGACATCGAGACGATCTATCAGTGCCTGCCGTCCTTCGCCCAGCAGCTCGCGCTGGAATGGCGCGGCAGGGACCTGCAGAAGAACCGGTATGGCCCCCTGTTCCAGAGGTGCCTGCAGGCCGCCCTCGCCCGGCGCGCGTTCACCAAGGGCCAGCTGGACGACTATCGGGCGATGTTACTCGCCGCGCATCTGAAGCATGCCCGGCATGCCCCTTTCTGGGCGGAAAAGTTCTCGCTTCATGCCGTCAACCCGGACGCCTCCGATCCGTTCGCCGAACTGGCCAAGCTGCCGGTCCTGACCAAGGACGAGGTGCGGCAGAACCTCGCCCGGATCGCCAATCCGCTGATCGACCGGCGCGACCTCCTGCGGTCGCATACCGGCGGGAGCACGGGCAGCGGACTGGTTTTCCATGAGACCCGGGAAGCCGAAGCGCAGCGCTGGGCCATCTGGTGGCGTTACCGGCTCGAACTCGGCATCAGTCAGGAAACCGTCTGCGCGCATTTCGGCGGTCGCTGCCTGATTCCGTTGACGCGGGCGAAGCCGCCCTTCTGGCGGACCAGCCAAGCGACCCGGCAGATTATTTTCAGTACGCAGCACCTGCGTCGCGAAACCGTCGGATCCTATGTCCGCGAGATCGAGGCGAAAGAGGTGAAGTGGATCCATGGTTATCCCTCGGGCATCAGCCTGATGGCGACCTGGATGCTGGAACAGGGTATCCCGCCCCCGGCTGGCCTGAGCGTCATCACCACCGGCTCGGAAAACCTGACCCCTCAGGTCAGGCAGCGGATCCAGCAGGTGTTGGGCGCCCCGGTCTACCAGCATTATGGCATGGCGGAGTCGGTGGCCAATTTCTCGGAGACGAAAGACGGCCGGATGTGGGTCGACGAAGATTTCGCGGCCGCCGAGTTCGTCCCCGGCGTCGCCGGCCATCAGATCGTCGGCACCAATTGGCATAACCCGGCTTTCCCGCTTTTCCGTTACGCCCCCGGCGATACCTGCGAGATCGCCGAGGCGTCGCCGGCCGCCGGGGCGGCGAGGCAAGTCACTTCCATCCATGGTCGCGAACAGGATTTCATCCAACTGAAGAACGGCAGCATGGTCGGGGCCGCTGCTTTGTCCCTGGTCTTCGCCGACTCTCCGCAGGTCGTCGAGGCGCAGTTCCTCCAGAAGGAAGCCGGACAGGTCGAGATCAGGGTCGTGAAAGGCTCCGCCTTCGGGCCGGAAGACGAGGAAGCCATGAAAAAACAGCTGACGCGACGCTTCGGCGTCCTCTGCGACTACCAGATCGTCTACGCCGAAAGACTGCCGCGCACGGCCAGTGGCAAGCTGCGCCTGGTCATCTCCGGGCCTCCGGCTTCAAGCGCGTGAGCATTCGGCCGGAAACGGTCGCCCGGCATGGATAAGTTAGGGAAAACTATATACGATTTCCGCCAAACGGTTATTGTATAAACAAAATAAAAGCCGTATTTCTCAAAGACGATGTGCGGAATCTTCGGGGCCATCGGCCCAAACTCCGAGGCATTGGCCCGCAAAGCTCAGGCTCTGCTGGCGCATCGCGGACCCGACGGCTCGGGCAGCTTCTTCGCTCCGGAAGCCCGGTTGGCGCTGGCCCAGACCCGGCTCGCGATCCAGGATCTCGGCGCCGCGGCGACGCAGCCGATGACCGATCCCGCCGGGCGGGCGACGGTCGTGTTCAACGGGGAGATCTACAACTTCCGCGAACTGCGTGACCAATTGTCGGCCGGGTATGAGTTTCGTTCCAGCGGCGACACCGAAGTGCTGCTGGCCGCCTACCTTCGCTGGGGCGATGCCATGTTGGGCAAGCTCAACGGCATCTTCGCGCTGGCTATCTACGATCATCGGGAGCGGACGGTCTTGCTCGCGCGCGACGGCCTCGGGGTGAAGCCGCTCTATTGCCTGCAGACCCAGAGCCACTTCGCCTTCGCCTCCGAGATCAAAGCCCTGCTGTCGGTCCCGGATTTCGACCGGAGCCTGGATCTGCAGGGAGTCTCTCAGTACCTGACCTATCTCTACAGCCCTGGCCAGCATACCGCGTTCAAGTCGGTCTTGAAATTTCCGCCCGGCCACGCCGTCAAGATCGCCGACGGCCGGAAAATCCGCGAGTGGTGCTTCTATGAGCTTCCTTCCGCCCAGGAGCCCATGCCGTTCACCGTTGCCGGGGCGTCGGCCGAGCTCATCCACCGGTTGGATGCGGCCATCGGGCGGCAGATGGTTTCCGACGCGCCCCTCGGAGCGTTCTTGTCCGGCGGCTTGGATTCCAGCGCCATCTGCGCCTTGGCGCAGCGGCGGCTCGGCTCCCGTCGGCTGGATTGTTTCACCATCGACCTCCGCTCGACGGCGGGCGCCAAGGAGGGCTTCGTCGATGACCTACCGTATGCACGGTTGGCGGCCAAGGCCTTGGGGGTGAACCTGCACGTCGTCACCGCAGACCGTGAGCAGCTCGTCGATCTGGAGAAACTCGTCTGGCACCTGGATGAGCCGCAGGCCGACCCCGCCGCGCTCTGTAACTTCCATATCTGCCAGCTCGTCCAGCAGCAGGGCATCAAGGTGATGCTTTCCGGCGCCGGCGCCGATGATATCCTGACGGGCTATCGCCGACATCAGGCCTTAGAAATCGAACGCTATTGGCAGTGGCTGCCGGCTTTCGCCAGAAGTTCGCTCGTCGGCCTTGCGGGGTATGCCCCTCAGGCCACTTCTTGGGGCCGACGGTTGCATAAGGCGTTTCGCCAGGCCGCCCTTGCCCCCCAGGAACGTATGGTCGGCTATTTCCAATGGTTAGAGCAGGATCGGCTCCAAGGCCTTTGGTCTCAGGAAGTCAAAGCCGCGGGTATCCTTCCGGACCCCAGCGCGCCGCTGACCGAAGCCTTGCGGGCCCTGCCAGAAGGCATGCCTGGCTTGAATCAGATGCTCTCCTTGGAGAGATTCTTCCTCACCGACCACAATCTGAATTACACGGACAAGATGTCGATGGCGGCGGGCGTCGAAGTGAGGGTGCCGTTCCTGGACCGCGACCTAATTGATTTTGCAACACGGCTGCCTGTGGACTTCAAGCAACGCGGACGGATCAGCAAATGGATCTTTCGTCAGTCGATGCAGGGAATCTTGCCCGAGGAAGTCATCCACCGTCCCAAGACGGGCTTCGGGATTCCCTTGCGGGGCTGGATGACCGCCAAGGACAATCGCATCGAGGCGGATTATCTGAGCAGAGCATCCCTCACCAAGCGCGGGCTTTTCGATCCGGATGCGGTGCAAAGGCTGATCGTCGACAACCGGACCGGCAGGACCGATGCGAGTTATCCGATCCTGGCCTTGGCTTGCGTCGAGATCTGGTGCCGTCAGTTTCATGATGCCCCAGCGGCCTGATCATTCCTCCTCATGAGCGGAGGATGGTGCGGATTTCAAGCGGGCAGAAGACGGAGGAATGATTGGCGACTCTCGGGGCTTTGTGGATTAGAAGCGGAAGTAGAGTCTCGCTCAAAGGGAAACCGGAAACCGGAATGTTAGCTCGGTCATTTGATTCGATTTAGTCTCACTTCGCTAAGTTTATTGAGCATACGGCAAACTTTCGAATATCCCTCATGAAGACGGACGGCCTGTTGATGCGGAACAGCCTTCATCTTCGAAGCTAGTTCAAGCTGGATCTTCGTTTCGGCGGCAGAAGCGACGGCTATGTTAAAGAACCGCACGCTGTCCTTTGTCGTGGGTCTTCCGTCGCCCTCTGCTATGTTACTCGTTACAGATAAAGCGGCCCGCTCCAACTGTGACTTGAGGGCGGAAAACCTCCGAAAGTCTGGCTGAGATGTCAGGGCGTAGATTTCGTCTGAAAGAGATTTAGCAAAGACCAGGACCTGCAGCGGTTCATGATTAGATTTCACAGCTAAGAGAAAGGGCTAAATTTGTGACCGATAAACAAAAGCCACACACAGTATTTACTCGGTTCCCGCTCCTCGTTTTAACCTAAATAGGCACCCCAGCCAATTATCCGGTTTCCGGTCTCCCTTTGAGCGCTGGATCTTACCTCTTACCACTTCGCCTTTAATAATGAACCCAACCAGAATTTACTTATCTCCACCTGACGTGGGTACCGCCGAAATCGAATACGTCCTGGAAGCCTTCGAATCCAATTGGGTCGCGCCCGTCGGTCCGAATCTGGATGCTTTCGAGCAGGATTTCGCGCGCATCGTCGGTTCTAAGCACGCGGTCGCGGTCTCGTCCGGCACCGCCGCCCTGCATCTCGCGCTGCGTCTCGCCGGCGTCGGCCCTGGCGACGAAGTGCTGTGCTCCTCGTTGACCTTCGTCGCCTCCGCCTCGCCAATCACTTATCTCGGGGCCAAACCGGTCTTCATCGACTCCGAGGCCCTCAGCTGGAACATGGACCCCGCGCTGGCCTGCGCGGTCATCGAGCAGAAAGCCAAGGCCGGTAAGACGCCCAAGGCGCTCATCCTCGTCCACTTGTATGGTCAGGCCGCGGACATTGCGCCCATCAAGGCATGCTGCGACAAGCATGGAGTGAAGCTGATCGAGGACGCCGCCGAAGCCCTCGGCGCGACCTATCGCGACGCCGCGCCCGGCTCGTTCGGGCTTTTCGGCATCCATTCCTTCAACGGTAATAAAATCATCACCACCGGTGGCGGAGGCATGCTGGTCACGGATGACTCCGCCCTTGCGCAGCAAGCCCGCTTCCTCGCCACCCAGGCGCGCGATGCTGCGCCGCACTATCAGCATTCCGTCATCGGCTATAACTATCGACTCAGCAATATCTCCGCCAGCATCGGCTTGGGTCAGCTTCAGCGCCTGCCCGGCAAGGTCACGCGTCGTCGGGCGCACTACAAGGCTTATGCCGAGGCGTTCAAAGATCTCCCCGGTGTGACAATGCAGCCGGAAGCACCCTGGGGACAATCGACCCACTGGCTGACCTGCCTGACCATCGACCCGCGGCTCGCGGGCGTCACCCGCGAGCAGGTCCGGCTGGCGCTGGAGGCCGCGAACATCGAAGCCCGCCCCGTCTGGAAGCCCATGCATCTGCAGCCTGTCTTCGCGGAGGCCGAGCGGCACGGCGGCAAGGTCAGTGAAATCCTTTTCGACCAAGGGCTTTGCCTGCCCTCGGGCTCGGCGATGTCCGCCGACGAGCGTGATCGCGTGATCGCGGTGTTCCGCTCGCAGTTCGCCTGAGAACCGCGATGTCCTCCGCCCCTGAAAGGATTCACGCCGTCGACGCACTGCGAGCCATCGCCGTGCTGCCGGTCATCCTGTTTCACCTGAACCCTGATTGGTTGCCCGGCGGGTATCTTGGTGTGGATGTCTTCTTCGTGATATCAGGCTACCTGATCACGGGAATCATCGCCAAAGAAATCATCGAAAATACATTTACTTTTACGGGATTCTACCGCCGCCGAATCAGGCGAATTCTCCCCGCTTTGCTCGGGATGATGTTCGCAGTCTTACTGGCAGGCATCTTGATCAACCCGATCCAATTGAACGAAATCGCCCGACAGATCCGCGCGGTCATTCTGATCAATGGCAACGGCGCCCTCTGTGACACCATCGGGAACTACTGGGGTACGGATGCGCTTGCCGATCCCTTGCTTCACACCTGGTCATTGGGTGTCGAAGAGCAGTTCTACTTAGTTTTTCCTTTGCTGATTTGGACGCTGCTTCGGTATCAAGGTTCGAGCCGGACCTTGGCCTGTGTTCTTGGGTTAGGGCTCATAAGCTTCGTCTGGTTTCTGATCCAGTCGGTCGCCAATCCGCCGAAAGCCTTCTATCTCCTTTTGCCTAGGGCCTGGGAGCTCATGGCCGGTGCGGCTGTCGCTCTGGGCATGATGTCGGAGGCTGGGAAGGTTAGCCCGAAACGGAGAGATGCGGTTGCAGGCTGCATTGGATTGGGCATCATTTTATTGGCTTACGCCCTTCCGGATTACGGCAGCATCTTCCAGCGGCTGAGGCCCTTGATGGCGGTGCCAGGAGTCATGCTGTTTCTTTGGGGAATGAAGTCTGATTCCAGCCTGTATAGGGCGATCGCCCATCCGGGCATGGTATGGATCGGGCTGGCCTCCTACTCGCTATATCTGTGGCACTGGCCCGTGATTGTTTTCCTCAAGGGATGGAATGCTACTCACGACGGTTATCTGAATGCCGGGACCTTGGCATTGATTGCCCTCACTCTGACGGTGCCATTGGCTGCCGCCAGTTATCGATGGATTGAACAACCCTTGCGCCGAACGGACACGGCTTGGATGATCATTCTTTCCTGCGGCCTGCTTTATCTAATAGCGGGCACGGGCTCCGGTTATTTCGGCCGACCTCAGTTAATCGCTTCACGGAATCCCGGCAGCCTTCAGGCCGATACCCAAGTGGGCGGATTCAAGGGGATGACCTGCCTAGGTGGTTTATATTCTTCAAACACCGCAGTTGGAGTGGGCGATAAATTTAATGCCATCAAGTTTGTCTCGAGGCAGCCGAAGCGACCTGTCGACTTCGTGACCATCGGGGGCAATCTAGAGGCCAGCCCAACGGTGTTATACTGGGGCGATTCGCATGCATGTGCGCTTGCGGCTGAGGTAAACGTCCAAGCTCTGAAGCTGGGATACAAGGTGATTTACCATATCATGGATGGCGCCGATCCAACGCCAAATTTAACGTCACCTGAACCAGGAAAATGGATTAAAGACAGATTCCGTGATCGCGCAGCCGAATCTCAGGAGGAGATCGATCGCTTCAATACACTAGGCCGCCAGCTAATCAGCGAAAAACCGACCATACTGCTATTTGTTTGTAGATACGATGGACGATTGTTTGAGCGCATGAAGCCATTTTTTGAGGAAGTCTCAAGACACACCAAGCTCATCGTCGTCCAGCAGCCGCCGGTCATGGATATAGCCGATGTCTGCACCGTCGATTATTTCGCCTTCCAGCGCGATCGTTGCGGCCGGCCTTTGGAACGCCTGCGAGTGAGCGAGTCTCTGTCCGCCAAGACTGGCAGGGAGGACTTCGAAGCGAAATTCTCCAAGCATTTTGGAGCTAACAAGAACGTCGCTTTCGTGACCACCCAAGATTTGTTCAAAAATCCCGACGGGTCGGTCAGATGGTGGGATGGTCACGGAGCCCTTAACTATATCGACACGAATCACCCTAGCCCGTTCGGCGCCGAACTCGTCGGGCCAAGGGTCGCTGAGGCCTTGCTTCAACTCACAAAGTAACCCACCACATAAATCATGAAACTCCTCATCACGGGCGGCGCCGGTTTCATCGGCTCCAACCTCACGAGACTGGCGCACGGTCTCGGCCATCAGGTTCTGGTAATCGATAAGCTGACCTATGCGGGCAATCGCTCCTCCTTGGCGGACCTGGAGGGCAAGCCGGGCTTCGCCTTCCTCCAGGCCGACATCTGCGATGCCGAGGCGATGCGCAAGGCCATGGCGAGCTTCTGCCCGGACGCCGTGATGCACCTGGCCGCCGAGTCGCACGTCGACCGCTCGATCGACGGCCCGGGCGAATTCATCTCCACGAACATCACGGGGACGTTCCAGCTGCTCCAAGCCGCCTTGGGTTATTGGCGCCAACTCTCCGGCCCCCCTCGGGATGCCTTTCGTTTCTTGCACGTCTCGACCGATGAGGTCTTCGGATCCCTCGCGCCCGCCGCGCCGGCTTTCAGCGAAACGACGCCGTATGACCCGCACTCGCCCTACAGCGCGAGCAAGGCGGCCAGCGATCATCTGGCCCGCGCGTGGATGGACACCTACGGTCTGCCGGTCGTCATCACCAATTGTTCGAATAATTACGGCCCGTATCAGTTCCCCGAGAAGCTGATTCCGGTGGTCATCTTGAAATGCCTCCGCGGGGAACCGATTCCGGTCTACGGCAAAGGCGAGAATATCCGCGACTGGCTGTATGTCGACGACCATGCCCGGGCCTTGCTCGCCGCCGTCCAAAAGGGCGCGCCAGGCAGGACTTACTGCATCGGGGGCGACAATGAACAGCGCAACATCGACCTCGTGGGCCAGCTCTGCGGCCTCTTGGACGAACTGCGGCCGCGTCCGGACGGCAAGCCGCACGCTACCGCGATCACCTACGTCACGGACCGCCCCGGCCATGACATGAGGTATGCGATCAATGCCGCCCGCGCTAAGCAGGAATTAGGTTGGGCGCCTCAGGAAAACTTCCAAAGCGGCTTCCGGAAGACCGTCCGATGGTATCTGGATAACCCGCAGTGGATCCAGAAGATCCTGGATGGTTCCTATCGGCTGGAGCGGATCGGACACGGCTAATTTTTTAAAGACAACATGCGTAAAATATTCAGACAAATCATGCCTTTTTGGGCATATAGATTAATAGCCAGACTGTACTCTTTGACATTGAGTCTGTCCGAGGGGCCCCGGCTCACCTACTTCATGCTGTTTGGGGAAGGCGAGGTGACTTGGCGTTTTCGTCGCCTTCTGCATCCGTTCACTTTCAGGTTAATCAGACCCGATCGCGAAGTAGTACTACAAAATATTATTCGTGGCGAATGCGTCGGAGGTCAAATGCCCAGCAACGCGGAGTTCATCGTCGACGGCGGTGGTTACATCGGCGATTCTGCAGCGGTTTTCCTAAGTCTATATCCTTCGGCACGGTGTTTCGTATTTGAGCCGAGTTCAAACTTCATTATGGCTCAGCGCAATTTAAACGCTTACGGAGAGCGGGCAGTGTTGATCAATGCTTTTCTCGGACGTACCAAGGGGGAGCTTGCGATCAATGAGGCAGATGTGGGTTCGCATGGCCAGCAGGCAACTAGCGGAGATAAAGCCATCCCCGTTTGTTCGATGGATGAAGTTCTGCGTCTGAGCCCGAATGGACGAATTAACATACTCAAACTGGATGTAGAAGGAGCCGAGGTAGAAATTCTCCGCCCACCAACTCCATGGATTGCGTCTGTGGACTTCATAATCGTTGAGCTTCACGACGAAGCAGGGTACAGGGACATCCCTAGATGGCTTTGTGATGCTGGATTTAAGGTCAAGCAGCAGCGAGGCCTGTTTTTTTGCAACCGATAAATCCCCGAAAAGCCATACACAGAACAACAGTTTTAAAAATAAGATTAAAAATGCCCTCCGTCTCTATCCTTAACTCCAAAGTATTCGTGGCCGGAGTTAAGGTCGTGACGCTCGGCAGCGGCTTTGCTCGGACGAAATTTACCGCACTTCTAATCGGATCATCGGAAGTGTGCCAGGTCGGAGTAAGGATTACCTTTAAAGGCAACCTCAACACCCATCCCTGCCGGGGCCAGGGCGCATCAGGGCCCCGTGTCATCTTTGGCGATATCAGCTTGGAGAAAGCCATAAAAATCCAAGCCTTCCGGCGATTAGGGCTGCTGCTTTGTGGCTTGGGCTGTTCGACAACGCATTGCTGTTCTAGCCAATCGGGAGAAGCCAATTTTAGCTGCTAGTCTGCTTTATGGCCTACGCTCGCATCCTCCGCTCAAGTGTCCTGATGGGCGGAGCTCAGGTCATCACGCTGGGCATAGGCTTTGTCCGCACTAAAATAGTAGCACTCCTGATCGGGCCATCGGGTGTGGGCCTCGTGGGAATATTGACCACTTTTAACGGCAACCTCACCGCGCTCGCCGGATGGGGGCTGGGTACCTCGGGAGTCCGGACCATTTCCGGAGCAAGCAATGAGGAGAAGCCCGGAAAAATCGCGGCCGTCAGGCACTTTGGCCTATTGCTTTCATGGCTAGGCTTGCTCGCCATGGCGTTGCTATTCTGGCCGATTGGGCGAGTAACATTCAAAAATAGTGATTATAATACGGAATTATTCATCGCCGGTCTGGCAATCCCACTGGCCATCGCCACGAGCATGTGGTCAGCGTTGCTTCAGTCCCATGGCCAATTGAAGACCTTGGCCAAGTCGCAGGTAACATCGGCCATAATCGGCTTATCTGTTGGGGTGCCGGCGATTTATTATCTCGGGACCAAGGGAATTGCGGCCAGCATTCTCCTGGCCGCCGCGGCGCCGGCCATTGTGACTTGGCGGGCTGCCCGGCTGCATTGTCCGCCGACCTGCGAAGGTCCGGACAAGAAGACAATCACGGAGCTGGTCCATCTAGGTGGCGCGCTCATGATTGTGACACTATCCGCGCAGCTTTCAGCCTTCGGGATTCGCCACGTAATCATCAGGCAGGAGGGCCTGGAGGCTGCTGGTTATTATCAAGCCGCCTTCGCCATCGCCGGCAGCCTGCCGGGGTTTGTCTTTATGGCGATGAGTGCCGACTTCTTTCCCAGGATAGTTGCCGCAAAGAATGAAATAGAGGCGCAATACCTGACGGAAAAGCAAATCCAGGCCGGAATCTTGCTGGCCCTCCCCTTTCTAGTCGCACTTCTGACCATGGGCAAGCTGTGCATCCGGCTCCTTTATGCCGCGAGCTTTGATGCCGCCACGCCATTACTCTCATGGATGGTGTGGGGGGTTTTCTTGCGCCTGATCTCCTGGCCTATGGGGTACTGGATGCTCGCAAGGGGAGTGCCTAGCACGGTAATCATGGTCGAAATATCCATTAATTTAATCTTAACGGTGATGCCGATAGTCTTGATGCCGAGATTTGGTTTAACAGGGTCGGCCGTCGGATATCTCCTCAGCTATGGTTTATACTGTGCAATCATGCTGGGCGTATCCTATCAACGCAGCGGTAGGCCGCTCAGTATCGGGGTTTTCCGCTGGATAGGTATGTCAGGGTCGGCACTCCTCGTCTCGCAATTGTTCTGCTCACAATTCGGCGGAGAATTTCTGGGACTGTTGCCGACGCTTATTGTCACCTGTGCTTGTTCATTGATATATCTCAAGAACGCCCGGGAAGGGCGTGAACAACACGCCAATCAACCTCAAGATTTATGACGAGGGCATCGGTCATTTTTCTTACTTACAACCAAGAAAAATTTGTCTCAGAGGCATTGCGGGCCGCCCTGGAGCAGGACTTCGACGACTACGAGATCATCATCGCGGATGATGGCTCAACCGATGCCACGTCGGAAATCATCTCCCGGCTGGTGGATACGCACGCGCGACGCCACTTGGTCAGGTTCTTACCCAAAGAGCCCAACATGGGCTTGGTGCGGAACTGGAACCGGGCGATCGCCGCCGCCAGAGGAGAAGTCCTGGTCGTCATGGCCGGAGATGACATCTCTTCGGCCGACCGACTGGCCGTCACCTTCCAGATCTTTAAGGATAACCCCGAGGTGATGGTGGTGATGAGCCAGGTTAGCATCATCAATGAATCCGGGGACGAAATCGTGGCGGAATGGGAGCTCCAGCGGCGGGCCGATTCGATTCACCGTGCGTCGGCTGATTCTTTCGGCTTGGACTTCTGGTACGGCGCCCCGACCTTGGGCGCTTGTGGTTCCTACCGCCGGGTTCTCTCCACGGCTTTCAGCCCTATCGATGCGGCCAAGGCCGAAGACGAAGTCTTTATCTACCGAGGTTTTCTCCTCGGCTCGCTTGCTTATACGCCCAAGAATTTGGTCAAGTGGCGATGGCATGGGCGTAATCTCTCCATGGGAGCCTGGTCGGAGGTGGACGCCCCGGCTACGACGTTGGCGACGGTGGCGAAATTCTACCAAGGTCGCGCGGAGTACTGTGAGCAATTCCGGAAGGACTCCCAACAAGCTTACGACCAAGGCCTGCTCACGGCCGACCGCTTGGAGTCCGAGCGGGCTAAGATCAGGAAGTATGAGGCCGCCTTGCGGCTAGGCTTCTTGACGATATCCCCCACGGCGAAGTGGGTGCCGTGGCTGGCGGCGGCCGGGCGATTCCTCCTTAGCCACTCGCTCACCTGGAGGGCTTGGCGCCATGTCGTGATCTCCGGCATCAAATTTAGCCTGCCTATCACGCAGAAAGTCAGGCATTTTAGCCCGGCCAGACCAACTTCCCCTAACCAAAAAACATGAAAGGCATCATCCTCGCCGGCGGTTCCGGCACCCGGCTTCACCCCTTGACCCAGGTCATGAGCAAGCAGCTCCTACCCGTGTATGATAAGCCGATGATCTACTACCCGCTCTCGGTCCTGCTGCTCGCGGGCATCCGGGAAGTGCTGATCATCTCGACTCCTCACGACCTGCCGAAGTTCCGGGAAGTATTGGGCGACGGGTCCCGCATCGGCTGCAAGTTCGACTACGTCGAACAGGCCGTCCCCAACGGCCTCGCTCAGGCCTTCGTGCTCGGCGAGAAGTTCATCGGCTCCGATGATGTCTGCCTCGTCCTCGGCGACAACATCTTCTATTCCGCCGGCTTCGGCGAAATGCTCAAGTCCTGCCGCCAGCCGCAGGGCGGCGTCGTCTTCGCCTACCACGTCAAGGACCCCGAGCGCTTCGGGGTGGTCGAGTTCGACGCCGCCGGCAAGGCCGTCTCCATCGAGGAGAAGCCCAAGGCGCCCAAGTCGAGCTTCGCCGTCCCCGGCCTCTATTTCTACGACAACTCTGTCGTCGGCATCGCCAAGGCGCTCAAACCCTCGGCGCGCGGCGAGTATGAGATCACCGACGTCAATCGCGAGTATCTCCGCCAGGGCAAGCTCGGCGTAAAGGTCCTGCCGCGCGGTACCGCTTGGCTCGACACCGGCACCTTCGACTCGCTCCTGCAGGCCTCGCAGTTCGTGCAGATCGTCGAGGCCCGCCAAGGGTTCAAGATCGGCTGCATCGAAGAAATCGCCTGGCGCCGCGGCTATATCGACGACGCTCAGCTGCTCAAGCTCGCCGAACCTATCGCGAAGTCCGGCTACGGCGAGTATCTCAAGGCCTTGATCGGGGGCGTTCGTTGATGTCCGGAAACCTCATCCAGCTGGTCGATATCCCGCAACGCGGCGACGCGCGCGGCGGCCTTTCGGTCGTGGAGCTCGGCGGAGCCCTCCCTTTCCCTGTCCGCCGCGTCTATTGGATCCACGGTACCGCGCCTGGCGTGAGCCGTGGCTTCCATGCCCACAAGCAGCTCCGCCAGCTCTGCGTCTGCGTCGCCGGCTCCGTGCGCCTCAGCCTCTTCGACGGCCGCCGAGAGGAGAGCGTCGTCCTGGACTCGAATTCGCAAGGCCTGCTCATCGGTCCGGGACTCTGGCGGGAGATGCACGACTTTTCTCCCGGCAGCGTCCTCATGGTCTTCGCTGATGCGGAATACGACGAAGCCGATTACATCCGCAGCAAAGAAGCTTTCATCGAAAGCACCCATGCCGGCTGATGTGACCAGTCAGGGCTCTTTCGAGCGATGCGCCTGGTCGGAATGCCTGTTCGCTCCGCATCCCACCCGCCGGGCTTTGCTCGGGCTGAAGCCGGCCTGGCTCTGCCGTGAGCTGAAGGTCCGGGCCCATCGTAACCATAGTTTCGAACACGTCATCTCGGCCGCCGGCGCCTGGGCCGCTTACGCTGGCTTCAAGATGCACTGGGCCGAGGCCCCTTACGACGATGCCCTGTCCATGCAGGTAGTGGGCGAACCGCCGGACTTGGAAGTCATCTGGTATGACGTCGAGGCGGTGCGCTCCGCCATCGGCGATGAAGTGACGAATTGGCTGGGCACGCGCGCCGCGGCGTTGCGTAAGCTATCGCCCGCCCCTATCCTGATGGTCGTCATCGGGCTTGACGCGTCGGCGGAACAGGTCCTCCGCGAGCACATCAGCGCAGTACCGGGCGTACGGCTGGCGCCGACCGCCCAGGCGCTGGCGGAGATGGCGAACCCTTTTGACGACCGCCTCCGACGTCTGTCCGGCTCCCGACTCAGCGAAGCTGCCAATCTCCTCCTGGCCAAAGAACTGGCGTGTCGTTGGGTGCCCGCGATGTTGGCCCCGCGGCTGAAGGCGGTGATCGTCGACCTAGACCAGACGCTTTACGGCGGCGTGCTCGGCGAAGACGGCGTCCAAGTTCGCCTGAGCTCAGGACATACGGCGCTCCAGTCGGCGTTGAAGTCGCTCAGGGCGGCCGGTGTCTTCTTGGGCGTGGTCTCCAAGAACACCCGCGAAGACGTCGAAGCCTTGTTTGCCGCACGTACGGATTTCCCCCTGCGGCTGAGCGATTTTTCCGCCGTCGAAATCGGCTGGGGAAGCAAATCCGAAGCGATCAAGCGCGCCTGCGTTCAGTTGCGCATCGACCCGTCCGCCATCGTCTTCATCGACGATAATCCCGGCGAACTCCTCGAGGTCACCGCCCACTTGCCTCAGGTGGGTCTGATCCTGGCTGCTGCGGACGCGGAACAGACCCGGCGGAACCTGGATTATTTCCCGGGACTATGGAGCTGGGGGCTCTCGTCGACGGACCTGGTCAGGGTCGCCGACCTGCATGCCGAAACCCAAAGGAAGAGCCTCAGCCTCCGGGCGGCAGACAAGCTGGCGTACCTGCGTGAGCTGTCTCCTAGGCTCGAGATCTCGCTCCGTCCGGCGGCCCTCCAAGGGCGCCTGCATGAACTTTCCAATAAGACCAACCAGTTCAACCTGAACCTCCGCCGACTGGATGAGGTCGCGGTCCACCAATACCTCCATCAACCGGGCAAATTCGCCATCGCCGTGGGATTGAGCGACCGCCTGACAGACAGCGGCATCGTCGCCGCCATGTTCGGAAGCGTCACTGGCGGGGAAATCACCGTCGATGATTGGGTGATCAGCTGCCGCGCTCTCGGCCGCGAACTCGAAGGACTGATGGCGGCCAGCGCCCTGCGGGCGCTCGACCCCGCCGCCAAGGTCGCCTGGTTCCATCATAAGTCCGGACCCCGTAATTCGCCCGGTCGGGATTGGCTGGCCAAGGCGTCGGGACAAACGCTCGCTCCCGAGGGGGTCGTCGCGATCACGCTTTCCACCCTTCCGGAGATTGCCGACCTACCCATCAGCCTTACCATTCACCGCAATGAAAGACCGTAAGAACCTCGAAATCGAAGTAGCCAAGCTGGTTGCCGAAATCCTCGGTGAGCCCATCGGGCCAGAGGCCTCCCGGCTCACGGTCGCCGGATGGGACTCGCTGAAGCACATGGAGGTGATCTTCGCCTTCGAGGAAGCCTATGGGGTCCGGCTTGATGAAGCCGAAATGGCGGCGCTCAGCTCCGTCCAAAGTCTGGTCGATCGGGCGATGAAGCAGGGATGAGACACGCGCATGTCATCACCGGGGAGGCTTTTCGCCTGCGGCCGATCGAGGAGCGTGACGCCGAGTTCGTGGTCGCGCTGCGTTCCATGGCTGGCCGTTCCCAGTATCTGAACCCGATCAGCCCGAGCATCGCGGACCAGCAGCGCTGGCTTGCGGACTACTTCCAGCGCGAAGGAGATTATTATTTCGTTATCGAACGCATGGCTGGCGACCGGCCCGAAGGCCTGATTTCGCTGTATGACCTGTCGCCGCAGGAAGGCGCGGCGGAGTGGGGGCGCTGGATCGTCGCGCCAGCCTCCCTGTCGGCGATCGAAAGCGTCGTCCTGCTGATGGATTTTGCCTTCGGCAAGATGGGGCTACGCAAGGTGTATTCTTACACCGTCGCGGAAAACAACGCGACCAATTCATTCCACGATGGCTGTGGATTCCGCCGGGCAGGGGTGCAGGTCGCCCGTTTCACCATGGAAGGACGAGCCGTCGACGCCGTCCGGCACGAGTGCGAGGCGAGCGAATGGGCCGCCCTCCGGCCCGCCTTGGCGACCAAGTGCAATAAGATCTCCCAACGTATCAACCGCGATGCTCCCGGACGCTGAGTTTCATCACATCGGGGTGGCGTGTAAGGACTTCGACCAAGAGCAACGTAGGTTCGCCGCGCTCGGCTATAAGCAGGAAGCGCCGGACGTGCACGACCTGCTGCAGCGGGTCCATGTGCGCTTTCTCGTCGGCGGCGGACCCCGGATGGAACTCGTCCGCAGCGACGGCCAGCCCGGCCCCTTGGCGCCCTGGCTTAAGTCCGGGATCAAACTGTATCACCTGGCCTATCTCGTCAAAGACCTGCCGGTCGCGCTGGAGTCCCTGAAGAGCCAAGGCGCCCGCGTCGTCGTTTCGCCGGTGCCGGCGGCGGCGTTCGGCGGCCGGCATATCTCCTTCGTCATGCTCCCCAACCTGCTCTTGGTGGAGCTCATCGCCCAATAATGATGCCAAGCCGCGAACCAGACCTTTCGATGTCACCAAGAATCGAGGAGTTCATCCGAGCCCTGCCGCGGCTTCCGGAAAAGCCCAGCATCTGCATCGCGGGCAAGAACGATATCGCCGCCAATTGCCTCCTATTATTGCTCAAGGCCGGCATCCCGCCGGCGGCGCTTTGCGTCGTCGCCAACCGGTGCGACACCGGCCGGCACACTTGGCAGCGATCCTTGATCGCGACCGCCCGCCAAGCCGGGGTTCCGGTCTGGCCGATCGACGAAGTCAAGAAACTGACGGACATCAGGTTCTTCTCCTTGGAGCATGACCGGATCCTTCGGCCCAAGGCCTTCGCCACCCCGCATCTGTATAATCTGCATTTCTCGAAGCTGCCCGCCTATCGAGGCGTCTCCACCTCGGTCTGGCCGTTGATCAACCGGGAGAAGGAATCGGCCGTCACCTTGCATCGCATCGACGAAGGCATCGACACGGGGACCATCATCGCCCAAAAAACATTCGCGCTCTCCGCTGAAATGACGGCGGGTGAACTCTACGTCGAATATACCCGCCACGGGGAGGAATTGTTCATGGAAGAAGTGGCTAGGCTGCTCTTAGAGGCTCCGGCGGGCGTCGCCCAGGATGAGTCGGCTTCCTCGTACTATTCCCGGGCGATGATAAATTACGGTGACGCCGGTCTCGATTTCCAGCAGCCGTCTGAAGTCGTCCAAGCCCGGATCCGCGCTTTCACCTTCTGGCAATACCAGCTCCCGTTGATCGCTGGTCGCAGGGTCTGGCGCGCCGAGGTACTGGCGCAAAGCTCCGGTCTGGCTCCGGGCGCCGTGAAGCCCGAAGGTGATTGGCACGCCAGGGTGGGCACAGGCACGACCGACCTGCGGCTGGAATATTGCTTCCTGGATGCCTTGCTGGCGTGGGGGAAGGGTGGCCAGCGCCCTGGATCCTTTCCGGCCACATTGCCTGCCCTCGATGTCGAAGACGTGAACGGCTGGACGCCGTTGATGGTCGCCGCATTCCACGGCAGCGTCGAAGCTGCGACCTGGCTGATCTCGGCCGGCGCCAGCATCGGGCACCAAAACCGTCGCGGCACCACAGCGCTCATGTATGCGAAATCGCATGCGGAAACTTCGGGCAAGCTGCAGATCGTCGAGGCCCTGCTCAAGGCCGGCGCGGACCCTTCGGCCAAAGATCAGCATGGCCTGACGGTGCTGGATTACTGCGACCGCGAAAAAACCCCTTTGCTCTATCAGCTTCTCAGCCAATGAACATTCCCTTCCTTGACCTCAAGGCCATCAACGCCCGCCACGCGGCGGAATTGAAGGCCGCCGCGGCCCGCGTCATCGACTCGGGCTGGTACATCCTCGGCGAAGAGGTGAAGGCCTTCGAGGCGGAGTTCGCCGCATGGGTCGGTTCGCAGCATTGCGTGGGTACTTCCGATGGGCTTTCAGCGCTCATCCTCGCCCTGCGCGGGTGGAAGGAGCTCGGGCTGCTCAAGGATGGCGATGCCGTCGCGGTGCCGGCCAACACCTACATCGCCTCGATCCTCGCCATCACGGAGAACCGTCTTCGTCCCGTGCTCGTCGAGCCGGACGAGGATACGTTCAACCTCGGTGCGGCGAAACTCGCCGAGGCGCTCACCCCGGACGTCAAGGCGGTCCTGGCGGTCCATCTCTACGGCCAGCTGGCCGACATGCCGGCGATCGCGGAGCTTTGCCGCGCCCGCGGCCTGCTCCTGCTCGAGGACGCGGCCCAGTCGCATGGCGCCCATATCGGCGGGGTCAAGGCCGGCGCCTGGGGCGACGCCGCGGCGTTCAGCTTCTATCCCGGCAAGAACCTCGGCGCCCTCGGGGACGCCGGGGCGTTGACCTGCAAGGACGCCAAGCTCGCCCAGATGGTCCGTGCTTTGCGCAACTACGGCTCGCATGAGAAATACAAGAACCTCGTCCAAGGCCCGAACGACCGGCTCGACGAACTGCAGGCGGCTTTGCTGCGGGTGAAGCTGCCGCATATGGATGCGGACAACCGCCGACGTCAGGAAATCGCCCGTCGCTACCGCCAGGAAATCAAGCACCCCGCCGTCCGACTGCCCGCGGTGCGGGCCGGCGAAGAGTCGCACGTCTGGCACCTGTTCGTGGTGCGGGTGCCTGATCGGGAGGCTTTCCAGAAACGGCTGGCGGAGCAGGGCGTCCACACGGCCGTGCATTATCCCATCCCGCCGCATCAGCAGGAGGCCTATGTCCGGCAGCTCGGACACCTGAAACTTCCTTTGACCAATGCCCTGCATCGCGAGGTCGTCTCTCTGCCGATCAGCCCGGTCATGTCGGACGAGAGCGTGAGTTACGTCATCGGCCTGCTGAACCGATGAGCACGGTGACGACCGATGCGCCGGCTTTGCCGGTGGTCACTTATATCCTGACCGCCTATAACCACGCCCGCTTCGCGGAGCAGGCCCTTGCGTCGGCCTTCGACCAAGACTACCCGGGCCGCATCGAATACGTCATCGTCGACGACGGCTCCAAGGACGACACGGCCGCCATCATCAAGGCCTGTTCCCTCCGCCGGCCTGACCGGGAGATCCTCGACTTGTCGGACGGCATCAACCGAGGATTAGTCGCGAATATCAATAAGGCTATCCGCCAGAGCAGCGGTGAGATCATCTTCACCCAATCCTGCGATGACGTGGCGCATCCGCACCGGATCAGCGCTTTCGTCCGTCATTACCTGGCTCATCCGCAGATCAAGGCCTGCTACGGCGGAGTCCGGAAGATCGACGAGAACGGGGTGCCGGCCGACGGCGCTTATGTAGTGGAGAACCCCTCCGTCTCCTTGGCCGGAAGGGAGACGATGCCTATCGGCAACGGGGCCAACGAGTCACTCCGGCGCTCCATGATCCATGAGCTAGGCTACCTGGAGGAAATGAAATGCGTCGCGGAAGACTGTCAGATCTCTCTTCTGGCACATGTTTCGGGCGGCATCGGTTACCTGCCCGAGGTGACCATGGATTATCGGATCCATGGCGCGAATTGGAGCGCCGCAGGCGAAGAAGCCAGCCGGCGCCCTTTCAACTATGCCTGGTGGGAATACTCCGCCAAATCGTGCTTCGACAACGCCCGCGCGATGGACGCGTTGCTCCGTCGGCCGGCCGTGGAGGCGAGGTGCGACCCCGCCATCATGCGGAGCCTGGCCCGTTATGTCGGCACTAACCTCCGGAAACAGACGGTCAATTTCCACGCCTTCTTCCCGCAAAGGGGCGACCGGTTCTACTCCCTGCTGTTCACCTCCGGGCTCGGCCCCGGTAAGATCGCCCTCAACCTTTCCATCCGTCTGTTCCAAGCCAGAGGCCTGCGTTTCTTGCTCTGGGCCAAGCGATGTTTTGCTCGCTCGTAGGCATAGTCCACCCGCATACTTTGATGATTTAGAGGTACTTCTGGTTATGGAGTTAGCGCAGACGCTTAAGCCTTCCGGATAACGGCATTTAACTGCCCATTTAGCATACGGTTTGACTCGGCAAAATAAATTATGAAGAACGCAAGTCTAAACCGGCTCCTTTATGTAGACCTGCTCCGCGGCCTCGCCGCAGTCGCGGTCTTGTTTTACCATGTACGTGGTTGCGTAAACGTGTCTCCAGGCTTGGCCGGGGGTGGATTCATCGGGAAAATATGGATGGCTATTTCTTGTCACGGCAGCACCGCGGTGACGGTCTTTTTTGTGTTGAGCGGCTATATGGTCGGTGGCGGAGTTTTGCGTTCGCTGCGCATGGGCAACTGGTCTTGGTGTGATTACGCGATCGCGCGTTTTACCCGGCTTTACGTGGTCCTTATTCCGGCATTATTGCTTACCCTGTTATTGGATGCCAGTGGGCAAGCCTTGGTGCCTTTTTCCGATGCATACAGAGTCCAAGTTCAGAGCGGTGTGCTCTTTCATGCTGCTACGCCAGCCTTTTTGGTTGGCCCGACAGTCTTTACGGATGATGCATCAATCTTCGTTTCCCAGACCGTTTTCCTCGGCAATCTCTTTTTCTTGCAAGATTTAGTCTGCCCGGTCTTGGGGACCAACGGTGCATTGTGGAGTCTTTCGTATGAATTTTGGTATTACATTCTTTTTCCCTGCGTGATGATGGTTTTCCATGCCCCGAGCCTCCGTGCTCGGACCGCATATGTTCTCCTGGCCTGCGGTATCGCCTGGTTGCTTGGCGCAAAAGGGCTCTTCCTGATGATCGCCTGGCTTGCGGGCGCTGGCATGGCTTGGCTGGTCGCGAGGCTGCCGGCTCGGCCGGACCCCGCCTGGGTGCGCCCCATGGTTTGGGCGTTATTTGCGGCAGGGGTTCTTGCCCTCGCGGCGTTCACTATAATCGGACAGGTTTGGAGTACCTTGATTTCCGCCGCGCTGACTTGCGCCATTCTATGGGTCGAGACCCGTGCATCGGGGGATTCGACAAGCTGGTACGCGCGTCCGATCGAAAAGTTATCAGACATGTCGTACACCCTCTACGCGGTGCACTACCCTATGCTGTTTCTTATCCATGCACTTTGGCTGGGAAATCAAAAGCTGCCCTATTCTTCCGCAGGAATCGCGACGCCTTTGACGATCGCGGGGGCCGCCTTTATTTTTGCCTATGGCTGGTGGTGGCTTTTCGAGCGCAGAACCAATGAGGTTCGAGACTTTTTCCGCCGTCGGCTGCCGGGAGGACTCCATTGAACTGCGGCTATTAACGCTCAGAATTTGCCTTAAATGGCAATGTGCCGGCCCTTCAAAATCCGTTCGCCGTCTACATCCCCAGCCAAGCGCCCCATAATCTTCAGGCGCGAGGCCACCTTTAAATCCATAATATGATCGTCATCCTCACGAACATCCCTTCGCCATATCGGACGGCTTTCTTCGACGACCTGCATCGGCAGTCCGCCGAGTTCGGCGAGACGGTCCATGTCTTATACTGCGCCCCTTCGGAGCCGAACCGTTTCTGGGGCTACCATCCGGAGGCCATGCAGCACCCGCACACGATGATGCCGGGATGGCATTTCCAGTTCCGGGGTTGGTTCACGCACCTGAATCTCTCGGTCCTCAAGGAGCTCCGCCGCCTGAAGCCGACCACGCTCATCGTGGGCGGAGCTTGGAACACGCCGACGATCTTATTGGCCGGCCTCAGTCGGCTCGCGCCGGCTCCCCGACGTCTATTCTGGAGCGAAGGCCACGCCAAGGCGGTCACGCACCGCACCGGACTCATCGCCTGGTTTCGCCGCCGCTGTTACGCGAAATACCAGGCGTTCGCCGTCCCCAACCAACTGAGCGCGGATTGGGCGCTCTCCCAGGGTGGCGCGCCCAAGCCCGTCGTCATCCTGCCCAATTCGGTCGATGTTGATTTCTATGCCCGGAACGATGTCTCGGACCGGAGCCAGGCCCGGAGGAAACTGGGTCTGCCGGAAGACCTCCGGCTGCTGGTCCAAGTCGGCACACTCTGCTCCCGCAAGGGGACGCTTGAACTCGCGCAGGCTTTCCTGGATCTGCCTCGTGCGGAGAGGGCCAAGGCCCGGCTCGTCTTCGTCGGCACTGGGCCGTCGGAGGCCGAGCTCAAGGTGCTGGCCGAAAAGTCGGAGGGCGGCATCCAGCTGCTCGGACAGAAGGACGCTGAAGGCGTCCGGCAGGTGCTGCTGGCCGCCAATGTCTTCGTCCTGAATACTAAGAAAGACCCGAACCCGTTGTCGCCGATCGAGGCGGCGGCCGCCGGCCTGACCATCCTGCTTTCCGGCATGGCCGGTAACGTGAAAGAGATCATCACCGCCGGAGACGCCGGCATGATCATCGACGACCCGTCGAATCCGACCGCCGCATTGCGCTGGGCGCTGACGCGCTCCGACGAGGAACTCGAAGCCATCGGTCAGCGGGCCAGAACGCATGCCCGTAGTACCTTTTCCACCAAGGCGGTCGCCCGGGGGCTGCTCGAGCAGCTGTTCAGGCGATAAGGAAATCTCACCGTTCAACCATCCACCTCAAGGACAGCACCATGTGCTGTCCTTTTTTATTTCCCACCCCTGGCGCCCGGTAGGGTCGGCACTGCGTGCCGACCTAGGTGCGTTTGGTAGGGTTGAGCGCCCTCGCTAAACCGTGGCTGACCGAGGTCGGTCAGCCCTACCTCAAGCCAGAATCGTTTCCATCGCGTCCGCCCTGGATCCTGACGGATGCGATGTCATCGCATCACTGCCCCCGAAGGGCGCGGCGTAGCCACGCCCCTACCTTGCGTTCACCATTCGGCGAACGCGGTTTCACGATCCCCCTAGGTCGGGACGCAGTGCCGACCCTACCTATGGGGCGAACCCGGCCGATCGATGCTTCGCGGAAATAATCTTGCCGAGCCTTTGACCTGAGCTAATCATTGTAAGCGAACTACCTGCCCTAGAAAGTAGGATCAGGCAGTGCCATCGGGGCGAACCAGACGATAAGTCCGGTTCGCCCCTTCTGTTATGCTGATCATCGCCGCGGCTTCTTCCTGAATTCTGTCTCGAGGTAGGGGCGCGACTGCGTCGCGTCCTTTTTCATTCCCCACCCCTGTCATCCGGTAGGGTCGGCACGCAGTGCCGACCCTACCACGCTGCCTCCCTTGTCAACCGGCCAGCTAACGTGGTGCTCATTCTCAGGTGACGGGTGACGGCCATCGGGGCCTCAGCCATCCTGGAGTCGGCTTTGCAGCCATCGGCCATCAACATCGGGTACGTTCGGCCGCCTCTTCCATTCAGTCCTCCATTCAGTACTCAACGCAGTCCTCTTTCGGTTGCCTCCCTTGCCAACATGTCAACTTGCCAACGGGTCAACTAACATTTCCCCTATACTCTATACTCCGAACTCTATACTCTGGGTTCGCCGATTAATCGGCGAACCCATGCCCCGCATCCTGGCCCTGATCAGCCTCCTGCTGCTTTCCGTCGTCGTTCGCGCCGCCGGATTATTCGACGCCGGAGCTTGGGCGCCCATCATCCTGCCCGCCGAACCGGAGGTCGATGAATGGCACGCCGCCCGGACCTTGGCCGACTGGTGCGAGCGCGTGACAGGCGTCCGCCCGGCGATCCGGCATGAGC
>Ga0315909_10001137_pt1 | contig 36072 bp, 46 predicted proteins | sample LakEriMetagenome_11_FD_203527 | JGI IMG/M metagenome (GOLD analysis project Ga0315909, IMG submission 203527) | Freshwater fungal communities from buoy surface, Lake Erie, Ohio, United States - Buoy 2 MA125 | ecosystem: Environmental > Aquatic > Freshwater > Lake | place: USA: Lake Erie, Ohio... | reverse complement strand
ACATTGAGGAGTTGTTTATGACCACACAACTTGTTCGTTCATCCATGAAGCTGATGGCTGACGCTGGAGTCGATATTGTTGACATGAAATGGTTTGACATGACTGGTGCAGTTGGGGATAAGCAAAAAGCCAATCTTGATCCGGTGATGACGCATAGACCGCCTTTCGGCAAATGTTTTGTTGCGTGGCAGGGAAAGACAAGTCACCACCCAAGCTACGAGGTTTTGATGCTGGTGGCGGGAGAAGACCCAGATGAGGGTATTTCTGTGTCCATGTGGAAAGGCCCCTCTGGAACACGCTTGCGCCCTATTCCTGCAATGTTTTACTTCATTGAAGGTGACGAGATTCGTTATGGTTCTGTAAACGAAGATGAGCCGGTAGACAAAGAACTTGCTGAATTAATGCTGGCGCAGCTTGGAGCTTGGTATAGCGGAATGGATCGTCGTATGGAGGCATACATCCCATCAGTGCGCGACACGTTCACCAACCGCCGCAAGATTCAGCAAGGGAAATTGCCAACCTACGACTGGACAACGGTCTGGATTGAGCCAGCCAAGCCTCGATCAGAGGGCAAGGGGGGCACACACGCATCCCCTCGCTTGCATGACCGCCGTGGTCATTTTCGGAGGCTTGCAAGCGGAAAAAATGTTTGGGTCAAGTCCTGCAAGGTGGGTGACGCCGGTAGGGGTGCGATATTTCACGACTACGCTATCAAGGAGAACCCATGACCAAAGACGAAGCATTGGACTTGGCGCTGGAGGCGTTGGAGACCTATTGGGGGAAAGCGGAGCACCGACGCACAAAAGAAGATGAATACCACGCCCAAGAAGCCATCACCGCCATCAAGCAAGCCCGTTCAGCACCTGTGCAGGAGCCTTTGGAATACTGGAACGCGGTTGAGGGCTGGGTAAAGATTGACGAGGTGCGTGAGCACTTTGATTCCGTTGGCTGCGGCACGATCTACAAGAACGCTGGCGAAGATCGTGTTCCGCTTTACACCGCAGCGCAGCGGCAATGGGTTGGGCTGACGGATGAGGAGCGCACAGAAATCAGGCGAGAACATTACGCACGAACACTGCCGCTTATGGATGCAGTCGAAGCCAAACTCAAGGAGAAGAACACATGAACGAAGACATGAAGGCCGCATGGCTTGAGATCACCCAAATGCTGGGCGAGCCCACCAAGGAGGAGCTGGACGTGTTCCTGCGCACCTGGCAGCGAGCCATCCAAGCCGAACGCGACCGCTTGGCCAAGGAGTGCTCACTGCTGCCCTTTGGAGACACTGCTGCCAGCTTTGCTGTGTGGATCAAGAACGGGGGCAAGGCATGAGCGACGGCGGCAAAGGATCTGGGCGACGACCTGGCACAGGCTTTCAGGATGGCTGGGAGCGGATTTTCAGGCCATCTGCACACGCTGCACACGCTGTGCACGAGCTAGCACATGCTGACCGAGTGCAGGAGGTGCAAACACCCCCCAAAATGGGGGTTTGCACCTGCACATGCACCCGCTCTGTAGGGGTAGGGGGGGAGCGTGTGCAAAGAATGAAGGAGAGCGAAACATGGACTGGGAAATGAAAGCCAGGATGCTGGCGAATGATCTGAGGGCGGCTGCGGTCGGCTGGCTGGTCGCGTGCTTGTGGCTTATGGTGGAGGTCGATGGCTGGCTGCTTGTGCTGCCAGTGCTTGGGGCTCTGGGCGCGGTCAATGCGCTGCGTGGTGCGAGAATCACGCCATGATGACGACGCAGCAACAGGACGACATTGGCCAGCGGTTGCAGGAGGCCGTGCTTCAGGCCGCCATGCCTGCGGAGGACATTGAGATCCCCGTGTTAGTGCCTGCTCACAATGAGGCCGGAAAAGCGGGAAAAGAGGGAAGCAGAGCGGGCGTGAGCCCGAAGAACGGCGCGGTGCTGCCGCAGGGCACCGGGCGGCCGCCCGGCGTCAAGAACCGGCTCACGAACCTGCGCGACGCGGTTCTAGAGGCGTTCGACCAGGTCGGTGGGGCTGAGTACCTGGCCAAGCTGGCGCAGGGCACCAGCAGCGATCGTGCGGCTTTTGTGGGCCTTGTGGCCAAGGTGCTGCCGACTCAGATCAACGCCAACGTCGAGGGCGGCATCCAGGTGCAGCTGAGCTGGCTTGGCGGTCGGTCAATTGGCACAACCACGGCACAAACGATTGAGCCGGTCACGCAAGTCGTTGATCTAGAACGGGATTCGGGCGGCAAGTACCGGATTAAAGATCCGGTTGGCACATCTGACGGTGTGTCGGCGGGCGGTTCTGATAGCCAGGCAGCGCAGAAGGGGCAGGAAGGCCCGCAAGATGCGTGAGGCCACTACCCCACCAGGTCGGGGTGGATCGCTCGCTGCAGGCCCGTCCAGAGGCCCTGCTGTGGCGAAATTTCCAGACCCCCATCCCCCCATCGAGCCGGGGGCGGGGGGTCGGCCGAAGCCGGGGGCCCCCGCCAAAATTCACCACCCAAAAAAGGCATGATGAGTGAACCTCAACGAATACCAACCCCGTGACGTCTTCACCCCCCTGCACAACCGCAGCAAGCGCTGGGTGTGCGTGGTGGCGCACCGCCGTGCGGGCAAGACGGTGGCCATGTGCGCCGACCTGGTGATCGGGGCGCTGGAGACAGCGCTCCCTAAACCCCAGTTCGCGTACATGGCCCCCCAGCGCGACCAGGCCAAGCGGGTCGCGTGGACCTACCTCAAAGACCTGACCCGGCCGATGTGGAGCAAGCCGCCCAACGAGTCCGAGCTGAAGATCACGATCAACAACGGCCACGGCGGCGAGTCGACGATTTACGTGGCCGGGGCCGACAACTACGACGCGCTGCGCGGCATGTACTTTGACGGCGTGGTGCTGGACGAGGTGGGCCAGATCCGGCCGTCGGCTTGGTACAAGGTGCTGCGACCAGCCCTGTCCGACCGGCGCGGCTGGGCCATCTTCGCCGGAACGCCTGCGGGCAAGAACATGTTCTGGAACCTGCGGGAAGAAGCCCGCATGAACCCCGACACGCACCTGCTGCTGGAGCTGCCCGCGTCCAAGACCGGGATCATTCACCCCGAGGAACTGCGCGACGCGAAGGCGCAGATGACCGAGGACGCGTTCTTGGTCGAATACGAGTGCAGCTTCGACGCGGCCGTGCCGGGCGCGTACTTCGCCAAGCCGATTGGGGAGGCGTACAGCGAGGGGCGCATCGGCAAGCATCCGATCGACCCAGCGTTCCCGGTGAACCTGGTGGCCGACCTGGGCTACACCGACAGCTGCAGCTGGTGGGGCTGGCAGGAGACGCACGACGGGCTGCGGATTGTGGACTTTATGGAGGACGACAACCAGCCGATCCAGCACTACATCGACTGGGTCAAGTCCCGGCCGTACCTGGTGAACCCCAAGGGCATCTTCTTGCCGCACGACGCCCGCGCCAAGAGCCTGCAGACGGGCAAGTCGATCATCGAGCAGTTCCTGCAGAACGGCATCCGGCCCAACCTGGTGCCCGAGATGTCACTCCAGGACGGCATCGAGGCGGCGCGGATGATCATCCCCAGCTGCTGGTTCGACGAGGAGAAGACCTACGAGGGCCTGGAGCACCTGCGTGCGTACATGCGTGAGTGGGACGAAAAGACCCAGACCTACCGCAACCGACCCAAGCACGACCAACACAGCCACGCCAGCGACAGCTTCCGCTACCTGGCTCTTGCTGCGCGTCCAGTGTCGAGAAAATCACGTCGCGTCACTACAATCACATCACTACCGGGTGCTGGCGCGAGCTACGCCTTTGCACTTAATGACATTTGGGACTGCCAGCAGGTGCAGTCCGGAAGGGTTGGATGATGATCAACAGCGCACCGATTACGAGCGACAGCGACTTTGAGAACACGCCAGTGGGCTTGGCTGCCAAGTGGCAGACCGAGATCCAGGCCTCGCAGCAGGAGCTGCTGAAGTTCCACCAGGACGCCAACCGCATCACGCAGCGTTACCTGGACAAGCGCGACGCGTATGCCAAGGACGAGAGCAAGGTGAACTTGTTCTGGTCGACGATGCAGGTGCTGCTGTCGATGCTGTACGCCCGGCCACCCAAGGCCGATGTGGCGCGTTCGTTCCAGGACTATGACGACGACGTGGCGCGTGTGTCCGGCACGATCTTGCAGCGTTTGCTCAACCGGGCGTTCAACGACAACGTCTCGGCCTGGGACTCGGCTGTGCGTCAGGGCATTGAGGACTGGCTGGTGGTGGGCTCTGGCCAGATCTGGCTGCGTTATGAGGTGACGACCGAGCCCTACGAGATCCCGGCCGTGTTTGACGAGCTTGGCCAAGAGATCAGCCCGGCCGCCGAGGCCGAGCGCATCGTCAACGAAGACGCGCCCTGCGACTACATCTACTGGGAAGACTTCTTCTACAGCCCGGCCCGCACATGGCATGAGGTGCGTTGGGTGGCCCGGCGCGTGTTCATGACCAAGGACCAGCTCAAGGCCCGTTTCGGTGAGGACATCGCCAACGTGGTGCCGCTGGGCAACTACAGCAAGAAGGACCAGGTCAACGACCAGTCGCCCAAGAACGACCCTTGGAACAAGGCCGAGGTGTTTGAGATCTGGTGCAAGGAAAACCGCAAGGTGTACTGGTACGCCAAGAGCTGCGACGTGATCCTGGACGTGAAGGACGACCCACTGGGCTTGGACGCGTTCTTCCCATGCCCCAAGCCACTGGCGGCCAACGTCACCAGCTCCAACTTCATGCCGCGTGCGGACTACATCTTTGCGCAGGACCAGTTCAACGAGCTCGACGAGATCAACACGCGGATCACCTGGCTCACGCGCGCGGCCAAGGTGGTGGGCGTGTACGACAAGAGCGCCGAGGGCATCCAGCGCGTGTTCAACCAGGGCTCCGAAAACCAGCTGATCCCTGTGGATAACTGGGCCATGTTCGCTGAGAAGGGTGGCATCAAGGGCCAGGTCGACTGGATTCCGATCGACCAGGTGGTCAACGCCATCGGGCACCTGCGCCAGTATCGCCAGGACAAGGTCATGCAGATCTACGAGGTGCTGGGCATCTCGGACATCATGCGCGGCAGCTCCAAGGCCAGCGAGACGGCGGCCGCTCAGCAGATCAAGGCCCAGTTCGGCTCCACGCGCATCCAGCTCAAGCAGTTCTACATCGCTGACTGGATCACGCAGGCGCTGCGCATCAAGGCCGAGATCATCTGCAAGCACTTCCAGCCCGAGACGATCATTAAGCGCAGCAACATCGAGCGCACGCCCGATGCCCCGCTGGCGCTGCAGGCCGTTCAGCTCCTCAAAGACGAGGAGATGAACGAGTACCGCATCAACATCGAGGCCGACTCGATGGCGGCGCTCGACTGGGCGGCCGAGCGTGATGCCGCTGTGCAGTTCATGCAGGGCCTGGGCGCGTTCATCTCGCAGGTGGCCCCGATGGCTCAGTCGGTGCCGGGTGCTGCGCCTGTGCTGATGTCGCTGCTGCAGTGGAGCGTGAGCAAGTTCCGCGTGTCGACGCAGATCGAGAGCGTGATCGACCAGGCCATTGGTGCCTTGAAGCAGCAGGGCGCTCCCCAGCAGCAGCAACCCAACCCGATGCAAGAGGCCGAGGTGGCCGAGAAGCAGGCTGGCGCTGCACAGCGCATGGCCAAGGCCAAAGACACCAACATGGACGCGATGGCCAAAGAGGCCCAGCTGCGTGCGATGGGTGTCTTGCAGCCCCAGCCCCAGCTGCCACCGGCAGCGCCCCAGATGCCGCCAGTCGGCGGTCCAATGCAGTGAGGTAACAGATGGAAAAAGCCAACGAATTTGCAACGCTGCTGGTCAAGTCCCGATCGCGTGGGCATGTGGCCCACTGGGCGACCGACAGCTACTCGCAGCACATGGCCCTGGCCGCGTTTTACGAGGGCCTGAGCGACCTGACCGACGCGTTTGTCGAGCAGTACCAGGGCTACTACGGCAAGCGCCTGAAAGTCGAGGTCAAGGCCTGCGACATCGACGAAAACATCGCCGACGAGCTGGAAGAACACATGGAGTGGATCGAGCGCTACCGCTACGAGGTGTGCGACCAGGAAGAAACACCGCTGCAGAACTCGATCGACGAGATCGTGGCTCTGTACCAGACGACGATTTACAAACTGCGCATGTTGAAGTGAGGTAGACGATGGACGCACAGGCAATCATCAACGAGCTGCGCAATCGCGGTCGCAAATTTGTCTCTCTTGACAGTCCCCAGGATGGCGATTTGGCCGACCTGGCCATCGACATCGGCGCTGGCTTTGTGCCGGTGGTCGGCACTGCAACTGCAGGTCGCGATTTTGAGCGTGCCCGGCGCGAAAACGACAAGCTGGGCATGGCGCTGTCGAGCCTGGGCATGGTGCCCGTGGTCGGCGGCGTGACGGCTGGCATCAACAAGCTGCGCAAGGGCGCGAAGGCTGCCGACGAGGCAGCTCCTGCGCTGCGCGAGGTGATCGAGCAGGCCGTGAACAAGGCCGACGAAGTGCCCGAGGCGCTGGCCGGGTTTGGCAAGAAAAAAACCAAAGAAGCGGCGCGTCAAAAAGAGATCGAGAAGGCCGCCCGCGAGGCCGACGCCAAGGCCGCTTCCTCTGCCGGTGATTCTGTTGAAGAGACGGTCAAAAAGGCCGGTGGCCAACGCAAGAGCGGCGCACTGCCTGCTGATTTTTACCGCCAGATGGAGAAGCAGCAGGGCGCGGCTGCGGTGCTGCGTGCAGCCCAAAAGGGTGAGCACATCTCGCGGCGTGCCGACGGCTCGATCATCGGCGCACCGCGTCACATCACCAGCGGCGCTGGCCTGGGCGCGATGCGCAAGGGCCTGGACACGCAGTTCGATGAGGGCGTGAACGCGCTCGAGTACGCCGACCCCACCAGGGTGGGCAACTGGTACGACCGCGCCAAGTCTGGCCAGGCCGCGTCCAATGAGCCTTACCAGCTCGACCGGTCGCTCGATGCGACTGCGGTCTATTCGGCCGGCGTGTCGCCTGAGTCCGAGCTGGCGTTCGCGCTCAAGCACCACAACACCCGCGCACTGGGTGCGCCAGAGATGGCCTACCGGGGCGCGGGCATGCGAACACTCGACAAGGCCGTCGAGTCGGGCACCTCTCCAAAGCTGGCCGCCAAGGTGGGCGAGTACCGCGTGAAGAACGACCCGCGTGTGCCGGTGGAGGGCTCGTTCGGTGTGAACGACTTCAGGGCCGCTCAAGGCTTTGGCTACACCGACGCCCAGGGCAAGCCCTGGAAGGCTGGCGTGTCGCAGCAAATGCACCCATTCATGGATGCCGAGACCGCGCTGATGGTCGACCGTGCGAACGCCCGTGCGGCCGGTGGAAAAACCGACTGGACCGGCCCGCACCTGCAGGAGGTGCCTTGGATCTACGGCAAGGCGCAGGACTTGTATGCGCGTGGCCAGAAGGCCACCTACAAGGGCGGCACAGAAGGTGTCGTTCGTGCACTGCGCGACGCCAACAAGACCACCGCCGACTACATGCCCAAGCACACGTTCAGCTCGACCTACGAGTATGTGCCTGGTGCAAACACTGGCCACATCCCCGAGCTGCTGAACGAAACAGACGCAGCCAAAAAGGCATACGGGGACGTCGGCCGATGGGACATCGAAAAGCCAGGCGAGGCTGCGCTGTACGGCATGCCCGAGTCGGTTGGCGCTGGCAACCGCGATGCGATCGCATCTGCGATGGGCCTGCGCCAGCTGCCAACGCAACAGGGCACTGGCGTCTACACGAACACCGCAGGGGTGGTCGAGAACAACCCGGTCACCGTGAGTCAAACCCTGGCCAACTTCCCCACCGGAGACAGCGCGACCTTGCACCCGAATTTCAGGGCCGCAATGGCAGCTGGCGAGCGATTCCGTGCGGCCAACGACGTGCAAGAGGCGGGCGCTGGCCACATCATGTTCACCGGCGGCAATCGCCAGGGCAAGGACGCGCTGTTGGTTGAGATGCCGCGCCAGGCCACGTCGGCTGAGATGGCTGCCATTCAAAACGCGTTGCGCGGCACGGACTACATGCCCAGCGCCAGCGCACGCGGCGTGGCGATCGCCAACTACGGCGACGATGCTGCAGCAAAGGCCGCAGCGCTGCGCACACTGACCGGCAAGAAGAGCCCGCTCACAGGCGTGCTGCCTGAAGGTGCGAGCTTGCAGAAGGCTGGCATCGAGTCGGTTTACGAGCCGCTGCAGTATGGCCAGGGCCAAGCCACCGAGGCTGTGCTGCGAGGCTTTGCCGAGCTGCCAGAGGGCGTGTCCAGGTCTGTCGCTGGCAACCTCAGCGAGTCCGAGGACATCCGCAGCATCATCAAGCAAAAGATGGAGCGCGATGCTCAGTTCCCGTCCGCACGCAAGGACGTGGAGCTGATGCGCAAGTTCTTCAGCGAGGCCGACTGGGCCAAGGCCGTGGAGCTGATGCGCAAAGGTATGGCCCCGGCAGCTGCGGTGGCAGCTCTGGGTTATTCATTGCCAGCGATGGCAGAGGAGGACATGAAGTGACGCGTCGTCGATACGTTCAAGACCGCAAGACAGGTGAGCTGATTGAAGTCACTAACGACTACCAGGCCGAGCTGCGAACCGACTCCGGTGCGCTGTGGGGCGACAGCAGTTATGACGGCCTGCGTGCCACCGACGGCACCGACATCAGCTCCAGGACCAAGCACCGCGAGTACATGAAGGCCAACGGCCTGACCACTGCCGACGATTTCAAGAACACCTGGGCTCAAAACCAGGCCAAGCGTGAGCGCCTTTTCACCGAGGGCGGCACATTCAGCAAGCGCGACATAGAGCGTGCGATTTCACAACTCCAAAGCAGGTAAAACCATGAGCGAACCCACGACAACCATGCGCGATGCTATTGAGGCCGCGTTTGAACAAGCCGACGAGCCACTGCCGTCAGCGCCCGCGCAAGACTTTGCGCCCGAGCCGGTTGCGGCCAGCGAACCAGCGCCAGCTGATGCGCCAGCGGCAGACCCTGCGGCATCGCAGGATCTGAACGCCCTGGCCGAGGACAAACCTGTTGAAAACCAGGATGTTCAACAACCGGAGCGCGACGAAAACGGGAAATTCAAAAAAGCCGAGGGTGTGCAGGCTGGCCCCAAGTCAGGCCCGCGTCAGCCAGGCGAAAGGGCTCCGGCCTCATGGCGTCCTGACATCCGCGAGCACTGGGGCTCACTGCCTGAGCCTGTGCGTGCTGAGATCCAGCGCCGCGAGGTCGAGGTGGCCCGCACGCTGCAAGAAACCGCCGAGGCCCGCAAGACGGCCGAGTCGGTGATGAAGACGATCGAACCCTACCAGGCCTTCATCCGCGCCGAGAACAGCAACCCGCTGCAGGCCATCGACAACTTGATGAGCACGGCGGCGCGTTTGCGCACCGGCACCGCGCCCGAGCTGGCGCAGATGGTGGCCGGGATCGTCAACCAGTTTGGCATCGGCCGCTTTGGCAATGGCTTCATCGAGATGCTGGACGGCGCGTTGGCTGGCCAGACGCCCAAGCAAGACCCGCAGCAGCTGGCGATGGAGCAGGTGCTGAACCAGCGCCTGGCCCCCATGCAGAACATGCTCACGCAGTTCCAGCAGGCGCAGGTCATGCAGCAGCAGCAAGTCGCCCAGGCGGCCCAGACTGAGGTGGCCACATTCCTGGAGCGTGCCGAGTTTGGCAGCGACGTGCGCGAGGACATGGCCGACCTGATCGAGGCGGCTGAGCGTCGTGGCCAGAAACTGACCCTGGCCGATGCCTACAAGAAGGCCTGCATGATGAACGACACGGTGCGCTCGGTGATCTCCCAGCGCGTCAGAGCCCAAGGTGCCCAGCAAGGCACCCAGGCCGCACAAAAGGCCAAGTCAGCTGCCGTTCAGGTTTCTGGCTCGGCCCCGATGGGTGCTTTGAAGCAGGAGACCACAGACGTGCGTTCTGCGATCGAGGCGGCCATCACGATGACCTCAAGGTGATGCCATAATCACACCATGTCGGGAGCAATTCCGACTGGTGTGCCCAAGCACCCCAGCCACCGCAAGCTCATAGGAGACGCCCCCGGCGTCCCACCTGCGACGAAGTCGGACTGTGATCGGTTCGCGTAGGCGCATCTGAACAAGGTGGGCGAAAGCCCGTATCCAACACTCAGATGGAGAGTAATCATGGCATTTCCAAACGTCAGTGACATCGTCGCAACGACGATTCAAAACCGTTCGCGTCAGATCGCGGACAACGTCACCAAAAACAACGCCCTTCTGGCCAAGCTGAATCAGCGCGGCAACGTCAAGACCATTTCTGGCGGTAACGTCATTTTTGAAGAATTGTCGTTCGCTGAAAACGCCAACGCAGGCTTCTACTCTGGTTACGACTTGCTGCCCGTGGCAGCCCAGGACGTGATCAGCGCCGCTGAATTCCAGATCAAGCAGTTCGCAGTTCCAGTCGTTATGAGCGGCTTGGAGATGTTGCAGAACAGCGGCAAAGAGCAATTCATCGACCTGCTGGAGGCCCGTTTGAACGTGGCCGAAAGCACCATGATGAACAAGCTGGCCCAGTCGATCTATTCCGACGGCACTGGTTCCTCGGGCAAAGAAGTCACCGGCCTGAACGCCGCTGTGCCCTCTGACCCAACGACCGGCACCTACGGTGGCATCGATCGCGCTACTTGGGCCTTCTGGCGCTCGCAGCTGTATGACTTCAGCGCCCAGAGCGTGACCGCTTCTGCGTCCACCATCCAGGCCGCGATGAACAAGCTGTGGTCCTCGCTGATCCGCGGCTCCGATCGTCCTGACTTGATCGTCCTGGACAACAACTACTGGACGTTCTACATGGGCAGCTTGCAGGCTCAGCAGCGCTTCACCAGCGCCGAGACCGGCAACCTGGGCTTCCCCACACTGAAGTTCATGGACGCCGACGTGGTCCTGGACGGCGGTATCGGCGGCTACTGCCCTGCCAACACTGGCTTCATGTTGAACACCAAGTACATCAAGTGGCGTCCGCACGCACAGCGCAACATGGTTCCGCTGTCGCCCAACCGCCGCTACGCGATCAACCAGGACGCTGAAGTTCAGATCCTGGCTTGGGCTGGCAACTTGACAAGCTCTGGCGCTCAGTTCCAGGGCCGTCTGCAAGCCTAACTTTTTGGTGGGCCGTCGTGGGTCTCCCTTTCCCGAGGGACTGGGGAGACCCACAACCCCTCGGGTTTTTTGAACTAGGAGAAACATCATGGCAGCAACTTACGGCGCAGCAGTCTCTGCAGCAGCACCAGCGGTCGTCGATACGAACGCATCCCAAGGCACCGGCGCGGTCAGTGAAGGCATTGGCCTCATTGGCGCAGACGGCGTATCCATCGGCGGCTCCCGCATCGGTGGTTCCCCTGGCACTGATCTCAAGTTTGAGACCAATGTCCCTGAGTAAATAAAAAAGGCAAAAAATGCAACCCACGACACCAACCATTTTTGAAGAACCAAGCGAGTTTGCAAAGCCTGACGAGAGTCGTTTTGCAGGCGACGCAAAGCTCTACGTCGAGTTCTCTCGCAAGCCGCGCCTTCATCCTGGCAAGAGCCGGGAAGAAGGCCGCGCCATTTATGAGGAAGTCGATTACGTGCGCATCCATGTGCCCGGCGACAAGTCATCGGTGGTCGAGCGCCCAGTCAGCGAGCAAGACGCCTACCGCTTTGCCGACCGCTACGCCAAGTGGAAAGCTGGCCAAGCCGAGGCTGTGACCGGCACACCGCTGTCGTCTTTGCCAACCATGTCTCCATCCAAGGTCGAGGAATACAAGTTCTTCAAGATCGTGACGGTGGAGCAGCTGGCCGACGCCAACGACAACCTGGGTGCCAAGTTCATGTCGTTCAACGCTGACAAGCAACGCGCTCAGGCCTTCTTGCAGGTCGCGGCCAACAACGCCCCGATCGAGAAGATGAACGCCGAGCTGCAAAAGCGCGACATGGAGATCGAGAATCTGCGCACGATGGTGGAAGCATTGCAGGCCAATGCCAAGCCAGCCAAGCGCAACGTCGCGCCTCAAGTGGCAGAAGCGACTGAGTAAAAGGAGATCGGGGAATGGCCTTTCAAATTGTCAACGAGTCGACGCTCTCGGCCATCGTGCAAAACGTGGCGTCGATGGTGGCCTTCCCCGTCCCCAATGATCCAGCCGGATCGGAAGACCCGGCCGTCCAGCAGTTCGTCCAGGCCGCCAACATGGCTGGGATCGAGCTGCTGACGATGTACGACTGGCAAGAGCTGGTCAAGAATTACCAAATCCCGATCACGTCCGACGTCAACGGCCAGAAGGAAAAAGCCTTCCCGCTGCCCGAGGATTTCTTTGATTGGATCGACCAGACCAACTGGAACGCGACAACGCAGTTCCCGTCCCTGGGCCCGGTGTCGCCACAGATGTGGCAGCAGCTGCTGATCCGCACCACGCTGCCCACGCTGTCGTTCTACTGGCAGGTGCGCGACAACAAGATCTACGTCCTGGCCCCTCCCAACTCGCCACAGGTCATGAACGTGTTCTACCTGTCGCAGGCCTGGGTGCGCGATCAGGATGACCCAACGCTGTACAAGAACCGCATCACCAAGAACGGCGATGTGGCTTTGCTCGATGCCACGCTGATCACGCTGTTCACACGCGTGAAGTGGCTTGAGATGAAGGGCCTGGACTCCAGCGCAGCGATGCGCGACTTTCAGTTGGCTTACGAGAACCGCAAGGGTGCGGCCAAGGGCGCTCCGGTGCTCAGCATGGCCAAGGACTTCCGCTTCCCGTACATCCAGCCGCTCGTCAACACGCCTGACACAGGCTATGGAGGCTGACCATGCCATTGGTGCCTCTGAAACCCTTCAAGACGCCCAGAAGGGCCGCTGCCGCACAGACTGCGCAGATGGCTGTTCTTGCGGCCCCCACCGGTGGCCTTAACTACCGTGACCCGATCGCGGCCATGACGCCGCAGGACGCGCTGGTGATGACAAACTTCATCCCGCGCCAGCAAGGCTGCGAGCTGCGCAAGGGCTGGCAGATCTACGCCGATGCCGCGACAGAGTCAGGCGATGCGGTCGAGTCGGTGTTCAGCTACAAGGCCCCCGACAACGCCGACGACAAGATCTTCATCGCGGTCGACGGCAACATCTACGACGTGACCGATGGCGGCGAGCCTGTTATTGCTGTGACCGGCACGGGTAGCACCGACGACTCCTGGTGGGTCACTCAATTCTCGACGGCCGCAGACACGTTCTTGTTGGCCGTCTCGCCTGGCGCTGGGTACTGGACCTACAGCACCGGCAGCGGCTGGCTTCAGCGCACTGTGACTGGCCTGCCTTCCAACGTGCGCACGGTTGCTGTGTGGAAGCGCCGGGTGTGGTTCACATGCTTGGAAGACTCCAACGTGTACTACATGGGCGCGGTGGACGCTGTCACCGGCACGGCCACATCGTTCCCTATGGGCTCGATCCTGCGCAACGGCGGCTATGTCTCCGCGCTGATCAACTGGACAATGGACGCAGGCCTGTCGATCGACGACTACCTGGTGGCCGTCGGCACCGAGGGCGACGTGGCGGTGTGGGAGGGCACAGACCCCACCAGCGCGACCACGTTCCAGATCAAGGGCGTGTGGTACGTCGGCCCTGTGCCGCGCCATGGCGTGTACTTCACCCCGTTCGGTGGTGACGTGATGATCGTGTCCGAGCTGGGCCTGGTGCCCATGTCCAGACTGATCAGCGGCCAGTACAGCCAAGACCAGCAGATCGGCCCCGCGTCCAAGATTCAGTCGGTGTTTGCGCCGCTGGTGCGCAAGCTGCTCAACGAAAAGTATTTCGATGTGTTCGTTGTGCCCTCGTCAGAGGTGCTGGTGATCAAGCTGCCTGCGGACGGTGGCACGTACCGCCAGTTCGCCATGAACGTGACCACGGGGGCCTGGTGCCAGTTCGTGGGCATCCCGATGCGTAGCGTCGCCGTCATCAACGGCGGGCTGTACTTTGGCACTGAAGACGGGTTCACATGCAAGGGGCTGTTTGGCGACCGTGATGGCGCTGATGCTTTGGGTGCTGGTGGCAACTACGTTGAAGGCGACATGCAAACGTCGTTTCAAAACTTTGGCACGCCTGCCCAGCTGAAAAAATTTGGCATGGTGCGCCCGGTGTTTATTGCCACGGCAGCGCCGTCTGTGAAGCTGCAGATCAACACTCAGTTTCTGTTGAGCCCTGTGGGTGGCTCGCCGTTCTTCAACGACAGCGACAACGGCGTCTGGGATCTGAGCGCATGGAACGCTGCATCTTGGGTTGGCCAGAACACATACCAGTCTTGGTATGGCACGGCTGGCCTGGGCTACTACGGCTCGCTGCGCATGAAGGTGCGCGGGCTGCCTGCAACGGTGTTTACATCGGCGCACATGATGACTGAAATTGGTGGGGTGATGTGATGGCAATAATTGATCAAATACGAGCAGAAATCGCTGCAGCTGACGGGCTCTCTCAGGCAGAGCAAGAGTCCATTCGTGACAGGGTCTTGACGAGTTATTCCTCTCAAGATTTGGCTGCGGCCTTTCCAGAATATGGCAGCGTTGCAGACTACGACACTGCGGTCAATGGAGCCGAAGACAGGTCATATATCGATTGGATGGTGAATCAGCCAAACCCGTATGGTCAGGGCACGCTGGCAAGCGTGTATGAGCAGCAGGGAATTGATCCCTTCACAGATCCTCGTGTCCTTGCTCAGGCCCAAGAGCAGCGCGAGCGAGCCGACAGGCGCTACGACATGTTTTATCAGGCTGGCGTGACGCCTGAAATCGACCTTACTCCTTGGCTTGCAAACGATGTTCGATCGCCCTCGGCTGGTGGCGTTGCCGTCGGGGGCTCCGCGCCCAAGCTGCCTGGAGGCAGCTCTGGCACTGGGGCTGTCGGTAATGGCATGTCGTCTTCTTTGCCTAGCATGTTGCGGGGCAATTTTTCGTTTGGGGAAATTGCTGGCACGCCTCAGGGATACAACCAGTCGCAGGTTGGTGCGAACTTTGGCCCGATGCAATCCTCCCAGGCAAATTACAAGAGCGACTTAATCAAGTCACTGCGAGCCTCTGGTGGCCCTGAGGTGAGCAACGCTGGTTTCACGCAATACCAAGCAAGCTCTCCGCAATACGGCTCTGTTGGCGGTACGGGCAGCGCAAATTCTGCATTCAACCCTGGGGTGTTGACTCCTGACGCGGCCTCTGCGCAAGACGTTGCAGACTGGGAAGCGTACAGCGCATACCGGACCAACTCTTTGGGGGCTAAGACGCCAATTATTGGATTCAAGGAGTGGTTGGCTGGTGGCAAGGTGAGCGGCATTCCTGAGCCAGAGGCTCCCCCGCCCGTATACAACTACGGGGCCAACGACGGCGGCGGCGCGTGAAATTGGTAACTGACAAGCCCGGTGAGCACCCCATGATCTGGGAGTGGCTGAATCGGCGCGTCAGTTTGCCGTGGTCTTCGGACCTGCGCACGATTGGGTTGATGCGTGAAGATGGGACAATCGCTGGGGCGGTTGGTTTCAACGCGTGGACGTTTGGCAGCTGCTGGATGCACGTCGCTTTTGACAACCCGCACGCACTCAACCGCAAGATCATTCGCGCCGCGTTTGAGTACCCGTTTAAGCGCTGCGGCATGGATGCGGTTTATGGGCTGACTCCGAAGGACAAAGAGGAAGCCTTGAACCTAAATGACAGGCTTGGTTTTAAGCGGCTGACCGAGACGGTCGACTGCGTGATGTTTGAAATGAAGGCAGAGGACTGCCGCTGGATCAAGGAGAACTGACATGGGTGGAAAAGGAAGTGCACCGGCCGCGCCGGATTACATGGGCGCAACGCAACTTCAGGGTGAGATCAGCAAAGAGAACCTGAACACGCAGAACTACGCCAACCGGCCGACGATCAACACACCGTTTGGCTCCCAGACATGGGGCACACAAGCCGTCAAAGATCCGGCCACCGGCCAAGTTGTCACGTCGTGGACGCAGAACAACTCGCTGGCACCTGGCCTGCAAGATGCTCTGAACGATCAGATGTCGATTCAGGCGGGGCGCAGCGATTTGGCTGGCAGCTTCATGAATCGAGTGGCCAGCGATTACTCGCAGCCGATGGATTACTCGTCACTGCCCGCGTTGACCTCTGCCAACCAGGTGGGCAGCCTGCAGACCGGCACAACCGACTACACGCCTGGTTTGTCCACGTCATTCAATTTTGGCTCGCCTTTGCCGCAGTACGACTCGTCGTTCCGCGACACCGTGTCGAATCAGTTGATGGAGCGCATGCGCCCCACGCACGACTATCAGCAAAGTCAGTTGGAGACCAAGCTGGCCAACCAGGGCTTCACGCAGGGCTCCGAGGCCTACAACCGAGCTCTGAACGAGTTGAACCAGCGCCAGTCTGCTGAGCGCTTCAACGCGTTGGATCAGTCGGGCAACGAGGCTCAGCGCTTGTACAACATGCAGATGGGCACGGCTCAGCAGGGCTATCAGCAAAACCTTGGCGCGGCTCAGTTCCAGAACCAGGCACTGGGCCAAGCCTCTGCGTTGGATCTTGCCAATATGCAGGCCCGCAACCAAGCTATGTCGCAGCAGTACGGCCTGAATCAGCAGTACGCCAACCAGCAGAACCAGCTGCGCCAGCAAGCGATTGCCGAGCAGATGCAGCGCCGCGGCATGTCCCTGAACGAGATGAACGCGTTGCTGTCTGGCCAGCAGGTGCAGATGCCCAACATGCCAACATTCAACGCTGCTGGTCGCGCAGAAACGCCCAACATCATGGGTGCAATGCAGAACCAGTACGACGCGCAGCTGGGCGCGTACAACGCACAGCAGGCTGGATTTAACAACTTGCTGGGCGCTGGCGCACAGCTCGGCTCTGCTGCTTTCATGTTCTCTGACCGTCGCTTGAAGTCCAACATCAAGCGAGTGGGCACGCACGCGATTGGCGTGGGCATTTACGAATACACAATGATGGGAATGTCACAACGCGGTGTGATTGCCCAAGAGGTGCAAGCGGTGCGACCTGACCTGGTCAAGCGTCACGCCAGCGGCTACTTGACCGTGAACTATGGAGGTCTGTGATGAACGACGACATGATGTTTGAATACCTGGTGCAGATGGGCCAGATGCGTCCTGAAGAGGCTGAGCTCAAAAAGAGGCAGGCGATGGTCGATGCCCTGCGCGGCAACGCGATGGCACCCATGCAGGGCGAGATGATCGGCAAGCACTATGTGTCGCCAGGCATTGCTGGCGCTGTCAGCCAGTTGGCCCAGGGCTACATGGCCGGGCAGGCGCAAAAGGGCTTGGACACCCAGATGCGCGGCATGAACGATCGCCAGCGCATGGCTTTGGAGGAGTTGCGCAAGCGCCGCCGTGGTGGTGCTGGTGGCGCAATGCCTTCCGCTGGCATGGGCGACCCTTACGGCAACTTGCCGACATACGGCAATGAGGCCTGATCATGCTCGATTACACCCTGTTCAACAACGAGGAAGAGCAGCCGCGAGTCGGACTGCTTAAAAAATCGCGAGCCAGGATTCAATCCCCTGGCGGCGTTTTGTCCAACAACGTGCAGCCCGGTCAGGGCGGCATGCTGCCCAACGCGATCGACTCGTACCGCAGCAAGGCTGCCGACCTGTACAAGCAAGGCAGCGAGCTGTACGACAGGGAGCCGGACTTTTCGCAGTTCCAGAACTTTGCCCGGCAGCGCAGCGAGCAGGGCGAGGGGGCCATGCTGAACGCACTGGCCGCTCAGTTCGCAGGCGAAGGCTTTGCCCCAGTGCAGCAGCAGTACCTGAAGAAGGCTGCGGCCGCCCGTGAGCCCATGAAGATGGGCAGCGGCGTCATCACGGCCGAGGGTGAATATCTCAAAGACCCCGAGGTTGGCCAAAACAAGAAAGCCGAGTTCTTGCTGCAGCAGGCCAAGGCCTACGAGACGATGGCGGCCAATGCAGAGACGCGGGAAGAGCAACAGAAATACCGGGCTCAGCAAGACAGGTTCATGAACGAGCTGCGCACATACATGGCGCAGACCGGCCGCATGAACGCTGTGAACGCAGCAAACGGGCCACAGCGTGCCCCGGCTGGCTACCAGTGGTCGACTTCTGCTGACGGCCAGCCCGCGCTGACGTTTATTCCTGGCGGTCCAGCCGACCCTGTCACCAAATCTGCAGGGACGCCAAGCGAGGACGAACGCAAGGCAGCGGGCTGGTTCTTCCAGGCCGACAACGCCCGCCGCAACATGGAAAACGTGGTCAAGCGCAATCCTGGCGCGGCCTACCCAACCATAGTGGAGCGCGGCACAGGCGCGATTCCGCTCTTTGGAGAGGACATCGCCAACAAGCTGCGCCCTGAAGACAGGCAGATGTTTGTTCAGGCCGCAGGCTCAATGGCCGAGGCCTTGCTGCGTGCGGCCACCGGCGCAGGCGTTAACGAGTCAGAGGCCCGTCAAAAGGTTGCTGAACTTGTGCCTCAGTTGGGTGACAAGCCTGGCACCGTCAAGCAAAAAACAGATTCCTACGGTGTCTACATGAGTTCGCTGCAGGCCCGCGCCGGTCGCGCCCTGCCGCAAAACGCTCCAGGAGCTCCAGCAGCTGAAAACAACGACCCGTTCGGCATTCGCGGGAGGAAGTGATGGAGAAGGTCAAACTGTCCTCCCTGCGCGAGCAGTATCCGATGTACGCGGACTTGAACGACGACCAGTTTCTGATTGGTTTTCGCAAGAAGTTCTACAGCGACATCCCCGCGTCCAAGTTCTACAACCGGATCGAGTACGACACCCAGCGCATGGACCCGACCGAGGGCATGGGCACGGGTGAAAAATTCCTGGCAGGCCTTGGCAAGACGTTTGTCGACCTGGGTCGATCGGGCAAGCGTGTGGCCAACATGGTCGGCATCGGTGACTACACGGCCGAGAAGGCCGCAGAGGACGAGCGACTGGACAAGTCGCTGATGAACACCGGTGCTGGCCAAGCTGGCAAGTTTGTGGGCGATGTAGCGCTCACAGCAGTGCCAGGCTATCGCGCCCAGCAGGCCGTCACCCAGGGCGTGCGTGCTGGCGCTCGGTTTTTGCCACAAGCGACAGCCAAGGTCGCGCGCGGTGCAGCTCCGTACATCGGGGCGGCAACTGCTGGCGCAGGCGTCGGGGCCGCGCTGACACCAGAGGATATGTCTGGGGGCGCTCAAATGGGCGCTCTGACGGGCGCTGTCGGTGAGGCAGGGGGTAGGGTGCTGTCGGCCACTTACAGCGGCGCAAAGGCCGCCCTGGAGCCCTTGACGGCCGCTGGCCGCGAGCGTGTGCTCAAACGCACGCTCGACAGGTTTGCCACCGACCCAGCCAAGGTGCGGGCGGCCGCGCAAGCGCCAGTTGAGTTGGTGCCTGGAGTGACCCCCACCCTGGCCGAGGCCACGATGGACCCCGGCATCGCCCAGCTGCAGCGCGGCGCGGCCGCCAGCTCGCCCGACGTCGCGTCTGCCCTGGCAGAGGCACGCGGCCGCCAGGTGGCAGGCTATCGCGGCGTGCTCGACGACCTGGCGGGCAACGACGGCAAGCGCGAGTTCTTTGAGTCCATGCGCGATTCGACCGCCGACAGTCTGTATTCCAAGGCGCGTTCCGAAGGCCTGCAGATGGATGAAGCTCTGCAAGGCCAGGTCGCAGAGATCCTCAAGCGGCCGTCGATTCAGTCTGCAATGGACCAGGCCAAGATGCTGGCCAGCGAAAAGGGCATCGACATCACCAACCCGGCAGGCAGTGCTGCTGGTCTGATGTACGTGGACGACGCCTTGAGCGATCAGATCGGCTCGGCCGCCCGCGCTGGCAACAACAAGCTGGTCAGCGCCCTGCGCGACACACAGGACCAGCTGCGCTCGTTCCTGGACCAGGCCGCGCCGTCTTACGGTGAGGCCCGTCGCACCTACCAGGCGATGTCCCGGCCAATCAACCAGATGGCCATTGGCCAGACCCTGCGCGACAAGGCGCTGCCAGCCCTGACCGATCTTTCGGACGGCTCGCTGGCCCGCGTCAACGCCAACAGCTACGCCAATGCCTTGCGCAATGCTGACAAAACAGCCGCCCAGGCCACCGGCCTGCGCAGCGCCACGATGGCCAACACCCTGGACGCCGCTCAGATGGAGGGCGTGCAAGGTATTGGCCAGGACATGGCCCGCTACGCCAGCGCTCAAGAGCTGGCCCGCGTGCCTGGTTCCCCGACCGCCCAATACCTCGGCGCTCAGAACGTCATCCGGCAGTTCTTGGGGCCATTGGGCATTCCGCAGTCGGCTGCCGATTCGATGATCGGCCGCGTGGCTTCTGGACTGATGGACTTGCCTTTCAGGCTGACACAAAGCCAGACCGAGCAGCTGCTCGCCCGCGCTCTGACCGAGCCAGGTGTTGCTGCGAAAATCATGGCAGCGCAAGACCCGCGCACCATTGTCGAGATCTTGCGGCCGTTCGTGGCTCAGGCGACAGTTCAGTTGGATACAGATTAAGGAGAGAACAACATGCCACGTAACGGTTCTGGGGTCTACACCCTTCCATCCGGGAACCCCGTCGTTCCCGGCACCACGATCGACGCATCGTGGGCCAACGACACGATGGAGGACATGGCCAACGAGATCACCAACTCGTTGTCCCGCACCGGCGCTGGCGGCATGCTCGCGCCGTTCCGTATCGCTGACGGCCTGGTCACTGGCCCCGGCTTGTCATATTTGAACGAGACCAACACAGGCCTGTACCGGTCGGGCGCAGGCTCGACATGGATGGCCGTGCTGGGCGTGAACGTGGCCCAGTTCTCTACCGTTGGTCTGACCATTCCCTTTGGCAAGGCGCTGACCGCGCAAGGCAATGCCAGTGTGAGCGGCACATTGGCCGTCACTGGCGCGACCACTTTGGCCTCTACCTTGGCCGTCACTGGTGCGATTACGGCAACGGGTGGCGTTCTTGGCAACGTCACCGCAGGCAGTGGCACCTCGACGTTCAACAACGTCACGATCAACGGCAACCTGGACATGGACGCCGGGAGCTCGGGCACCATCACCAACCTGCCCAACCCGACCAACTCTGGCGACGCGGCCAACAAGGCCTATGTCGATGCGCAGGCTGCGCTCAAGCTGTCCTTGACGGGCGGCACGATGACTGGCGTGATCGCCATGTCGAACAACAAGATCACGGGCGTGGCAACGCCCACGGCTGACCAAGACGCGGCCACCAAAGCCTATGTGGACAGCGTGGCCCAGGGCATCGATGCCAAGGCTTCTTGCGCTGCGGCTACCACCGGCAACGTGACCCTGTCGGGCACGCAGACGATCGACGGCTACGCCTTGGCTGTTGGCCAGCGTGTGCTGGTCAAGGATCAGAGCGCGGCAGCCGACAACGGCATCTATGTCGTGGCCGCTGGCAGCTGGTCGCGTGCGGCTGACGCCAACACATGGGACGAGTTGGTCGCTGCGTTCACGTTCGTGGAGCATGGCACCACCAACGCCAACAACGGCTACATCTGCACGATCCCTGTGATTGGCACGCTGGGCACCACGCCAGTGACCTGGGCGCAGTTCTCTGGAGCTGGCCAGATCAATGCTGGCACGGGTATGAGCAAGAACGGCAACACGCTGAACGTGAACACCGCATCGAGCTCGCGCATCGTTGTTGGTGCTGATGACATCGACCTGGCCACCACGGGCGTGATTGCTGACACCTACAAGTCGGTGACTGTTGACTCCTATGGACGCGTGACTGGTGGCACCAACCCGACCACCTTGGCCGGGTTTGGCATTGGCGACGCGTACACACAGGCACAGACCGACACGCTGTTGGGCGGCAAGCTCTCAACGGTTGGCGGCACGATGTCCGGCGCGATTGCGATGGGCACCAACAAGATCACCGGCTTGGGTGATCCGACCAACCCCCAAGACGCTGCGACCAAGAACTACATCGACACGATCTTTGGCTCTACGACATCGGCTGCCGCGTCTGCTGCAGCTGCGGCGTCTTCAGCCACGTCGGCCTCCACGTCGGCCACTAACGCATCCAACAGCGCTTCTGCTGCTTCTGTGTCTGCCTCGGCGGCTGCCGCGTCCTTTGATTCGTTCGATGACCGCTATCTGGGTGCCAAAGCGTCTGATCCAACAGTGGACAACGATGGCAACCCTCTGTTGACTGGTGCCTTGTATTGGAACAGCACAGTAAACGAGATGCGCGTCTACAGCGGCTCGGCATGGGTTGCTGCATACATCCCGGCTGGTGGCTATTTGGCGTTGACTGGCGGCACGATGACGGGAGTTATCACCTTTGCTGCTGGGCAAACTTTTGACGCCACCAAGCTCAGCGGCAACTTGACCTATGACGGCAGCACGTTGACCAGCGTGTCATCGACTGCGTTCTATCCGCAGTTCATACAGCGCAACACCACAGCAGATGCTAACGCGGCTTACTTGGTGCTTGACAAGATTCGCGGTTCGTCGGCGGTGCAAAACGGCGACGTGCTAGGTAATTTGATTTTCCGTGGCTACGACGGCACGCAGTATTTGCAGGGCGCGTACATCAACGCCGTTGTGAATGCGACGCCTGGCACGAACGATATGCCAGCACGCCTGGTTTTTGGTGTTACGCCCGATGGATCTGCTGGTCCAACCGAAGGTATGACCCTGAGCAGCACGGGTCTGGGGATCGGAAAGTCAAACCCGCAAGCGTCTCTGGATTACCGCCAAACCGTCAACGTCATCAGCACCGGCACCACGGCAGTGGCCTCGCGCACCTATGTGTTCACGGCCTCGCTCACGCTCACACTGCCCGCGTCCCCAACGGCTGGGGATTGGGTGGCTTTCAGCAACCGCAGTGGCACGCTGACATCTGTGATTGCCCGCAACGGTCAAAACATCATGGGCTTGGCCGAAAACATGACTGTTGACAGCTTGAACGCTGGCATGACTTTGACGTTTACCGACGCTACCCGTGGATGGGTGCTTGCGCCATGAGCACGACCTACAACTTTGAAGGCTGGCTGACTGGTGAACGGTTGGCTCCAGCGCACAACGTGGAGCACGCCCGCGATGGCTTCCTCCACTGCGTTGACACTACGGATCAGTCTTGTGTTTTGGTGCTGCCAGCCAAGCCGCACGACGGGTTCAAGATCATCGTGCAGGACAAGTTCTCAAGCTGGGAAGCCAGCCCGCTGGTGATTCACCGCAACGGCAACCGAATAATGGGGCTTGAGGAGCACCTGACGTGCGACTTGAACAACCAAGTATTTGCGCTGGTTTACACGACATCTGTGGGCTGGGTGGTCACGCAGGATTTGAAAATCAACAAGTCAAGAAAGGACTGATGATATGAGCAACTTATCGCAATTTGCGCCGTTTGCCAGCGGCGGGTTGAAAAGTTTTCAAACGGGGTACTTTAGCGCTAGCGCCACAGACGGATCGCCATCTATTGAGGATTCACGGTACGCAGATGTTACTGTTTCTTCGGTAAGCACCACAAAAACAATCCCTTGCTTTTATGGGTCTGGAAGCAATAACACTCCACAGTTTTACGAAGCTGGAAATACTCAGGCGATTATCACAGCGCGATTAACCTCATCTACAAACTTACGATTAAGCACGGGATGGAACACCGCCACGATGTTCCGAGGCCGCTGGCAACTCGCAGAAGCAAACTAAGGAGCACACATGAACTTTTATTACGCACAAATCAATGACGCCAGTATTGCTGTTGGTGTTTCCCAGCTCAGCGGCCCTGTTGACGCTCCGCACATGATCGCTATCACGCAAGAGCAGTACGAATCTGCTTCGGTGATGGGCCAGCGATATGATGCCGCCACCCAAACGTGGGTGGTTGTTCCTCCTGCGCCAGCACCGGACACATGGATTGTCACGCGCAACGCTTTCCAGAATCGTTTCCCAATGACGGCCAACGGCGTGAGCACCAAGTACGACCTGATGACGCTGTTCCTGACCGACACAGCCTATGCTGAGTCTTTGGGTGTGACTGGCTCTGCAATCTACGATCTGCGCTCCATCATCATCACGGGCAACAACCGTCTGGGTGTGGTGACCGACGTGAACCTGCAGGCGCAAGAGACCATCAACTACGTGAACATGACGACCAACGCTTTGTTCCCCGAGGTGTTCCGTTTGACGCAAGCAGAGGCCGATGCGATCTTGGCCACGCCAGCAGCGCCCAACGAAGTGCCGTAAAGCAATGTGTGTGGCGATGCGATAATCGCCACACACAAAAATAATCACATCAACCCACGACAACCACGAAAGATTCACATGGAAATCACACTCAAAGTCGAGCTGAACGAAGTCAACGCGATCTTGGACGCGATCGGGACACTCCCGACCAGCACCAACATCTGGCCCCTCGCGGCCAAGATCCGCGCACAGACGAAAGAGCAGCTGCCCAAGCAGGAAGAAGGAGCGGCAGATGAAGGAAGTACCACTGACTGACGACCAGATCGAGGCCATTGCAGAGAGGGCCGCCGAGGTCGCGCTCAACAAGGTCTACACCGAGGTTGGCAAATCAGTCTTAAAGAAGTTGGCGTGGCTCACAGGAGCCGCCGTCATTGGTTTGGCGATGTGGCTCGCCGGGCACAACTCCCTGCCCAAGGGGTGAGCCGTGTGGGATTGGCTGCTGTCTTTTTTCGCTGCGGCCACCCTTGTTGGCTTCATCGTCTGGTGCGTCAAAGTGTTTATTGAGGTTCTGACGTAATGGACCCGATAACGCTGGCGCTTGCTGGCATGGCTGCCGTTCAAAAGACGGTCGCCATGATCAAAGAGGCATCGTCCACTGTTGACGATGTGCGCAGCCTCGGTCCATTGCTTGGCAAGTACTTTGAGCAAAAGCACGAAGTCACAAAAGCCCTCAATGAAGCCAAGAGTAGCGGCGGCTCAAACATGGGCAAGGCGGTTCAGATTGAGCTTGACCTGAAGGCCCAGCGTGATTTCGAGGAGCAGGTCAAAGGCTTGTTCTTCCCAAACAACATGGATGTTTGGAACTCCATCATGGCCCGCGTGGCCGAGATGAACAGGCAGGACAAGATCGACATGCAACTGGCCCGTGACAGGGCGCTCAGAGCCAAGCAAGAGCGTGAAGAGCTTGTTGAAATTCTCATCGTGATTGGCGGCGTGGCGCTGATTTTTGTTTTGGTGGGCTTTGGGGCCTATCTGGTCATGATCGCAAGGAGTGCGTGATGTTGTCTCTTATCTCCACCCTTGGTGGTCTGTTGATCTCTGGCCTGCCCAAGCTTCTTGATTACTTCCAGAACAAAGCCGATCAAAAGCATGAGCTGGCGCTGGCCCAGGTCCAGACCGAGCGCGAGCTTCAGCTGGCCGCTGCTGGCTTTGCCGCGCAAGCCCGCGTCGAGGAAATCCGCACCGAGCAGATCTCGATGCAGACCGAGGCGCAGATGACTGAGGCCGCGCTCAAGCACGACGAAAAGGTGCTCGACAAGGCCAGCCGCTGGGTGGCCAACTACGTGGGCACCGTGCGGCCCACAGTGACCTATCTGTTCGTCCTGGAGCTGCTGGCCATCAACGCGGCCATCACCTACTACGCGTTCACGGACCCGCACCTGATCAAGTCGATGGACGACCTGGTCGCGGTCACTGCGGTGATCTTCACCGAAGACGAGATGGCCATGCTGGGCGGCATCATTGGATTCTGGTTTGGCAATCGGCAGTGGAGCAAAAAGTGAAGGTGTCCGACCGGTGCAAGGAGATGATGCTGCACCACGAAGGCCTACGCCTGAAGCCTTACTTGTGCCCGGCTCACATCTGGACGGTGGGCGTTGGATCAGTGCTCCACCAAGAGCAGATCCGGCTGCCTGTGATCAGGACGCCCGACAAGCATGTGCCCATGATCAGGAAGGAGTTCCCCCTTGCACCCCAACATAATCGCAAGTGGTCGAAGGAGGAGGTTCTGGCGCTCTTTGAACGTGACCTGGAGCGTTTTGAGCGTGGTGCTGTTCGACTGTCTCCTAATCTGGTGGGGCGTCAGGGAGCTTTTGACGCTGTGGTGAGCTTCAGCTTCAACGCAGGCCTGGGCAACTACCAGCGCTCCACCATCCGCATGCGCAACGATCGTGGAGACTTTGAGGGGGCCGCAGAGGCCTTCATGGCTTGGACCAAGGGCGGCGGCAGGGTGCTGCCCGGCCTGGTCAAGCGACGCAAGGACGAGAGCGCTTTGTACTTATCCTGATTTTTGAGTTTTCTTTGCAGAAGCCCTTGAGCCCTGAGAAATCAGGGCTCTTTTTTTGCCTCAAACAGTGTGACGGTTTTGTGCCGCGACGCGTGACACAGGCACGCCCCCAAACAGGCCCGCGCCCTGCAATTTCGGGTGTTTTGTGGTGATTTCCGATTGTGATTCTGGTGAGTTATCCTCATAACCCCTTGTGGCTGTTGAGTTTTTCTCAGAACAAATTGATTTTGTGCCATTTTTGTGACGTAGTTTAGGTTTCTGTGGTGGCCGTAGCTCAGTTGGTAGAGCTCTGGATTGTGATTCCAGCGGTCGTGGGTTCGAGCCCCATCGGCCACCCCATTTACTCTAAAAACTCACTGCCCTGGTGCTTGATCCAGGCGGCTACACTGGCCACATAGGCCTGCTGGCAGTTGGGCCCACCGGGGCGCCGCGTCAGCGCATCTAGCGGCACCGACAACACCCGCCCGTCCAAATCAACTTGCGCCTGGTAGCCCGTGCCGCGCCGCCAAACCCCCAGCACCAACCCCGTCTCGCCGACCGGCCAAGGCTTGCGGATGATGGTCACGCGCACACCAGGCAGGGCCAGCAGCTCCCGGCTGTCTTGCAGCTCCTGCAGCTGACGCGTCTTCACCGCCTTAGCGTGCTGCTGTATTTGTTGCAAATAATCGTTCACAAACCAACCCTTTCTGCTGCCGCCGCCAGGTGCTCTGGCGACAGGTGAGCATAACGCTGCACCATCTCATGTGAGTGCCAGCCACCCAGCTCCTGCAGTACCGACAGGGGCGTGCCGGCCATCGCGTGCCAGCTGGCCCAAGTGTGGCGCAGGTCGTGAAAGCGAAAACCCGGCACGCCTGAGCGCTTGCAAGCGGCCTCCCAGGTGTTGGCCCATACTCGCGTCAGATCGCCCCATACACGCCCCGTGCGGGGCTCGGGCATAGAGGCCAACAAGTCCCGCGCCTGCTGGTTCAGCGGCACCACAATGCGCTGGCCCGCCTTGGCTTCGTCCGCCTCCACCACCGCCACGCCGCGCTCCAGGTCCACCTTCTCCCAGGTGAGTCCAAAGACATTCGATCTTCTCAACCCGGTGAGCAAAGCGAAACGGACTGGCATCCGATACTTTTCCGGGAGATTTGCGATCAAAACTTCGGCTTGAGCGCGTGTCAGAAATGCGACGCGACGCTTGGGCTCGACTTCGGCCTTCAGGATGGGGGCGCGGGTGATCCACTCCCAGTCGCGCTCAGCGGCCCGCAGCATGGCGCGAATCAAGGCGCGGTAGCGGTTCCTGGTGGCCCCGACCACGTCCTTGGGCAGGGCGTCCTCGATCTCGTCACGCGTCAGCTCCGAAAGCTGGCGATCGGCAAACTTTGAGAGGAAGAACTCGATCTTCTTCTTGTCCTCGGGCAGGCTTTTCTTGTGCGATTTCTCGGTGACCCAGCGGGCGCAGGCCTCGCGGAACGTGCGCTTGGGCTTGGCCTTGAGCACCTTACCCTGCCAGAGCTCGGCCCTGCGGATGTCGTACAGGTTCTGGGCCTGCTTGGGGTCGTCAGTCTTGAGCGACTCGCGGATGCGCTGGCCGTTGATCTGAACGTCCATCCAGTAAACGTCGCCGCGTAGTTTGGGTTTAGACATGTCGTGGTCCTTTCAGTTGTTGTGATGAGATTATCTCAATGATTTGTATGCGTGTCAACAACCAGATTAGATTGTCACAACACTTCGACCCCAATAGGCGATCAGGCAGGCCTCGGCCTTGCCGTCGTCCTTGACCCGCTTGAACTCGCCCGCGTGGTCTGGCCAGATCTGGGCGGCTTTGGCGCGGCTGCCGTCCTTGCCAGCGTTGAGCTGCAGAGCCTTCTTCCACTTGCCGGGGGTGACGGTGCTGGTGGGGATCTTCAGGCCCGCCAGCACGCCCTTGGCCAGCCCGAAGGACTCTCCAAACGCAAACATGCTGGTCACGCCCTGGCCGGGCATCGCGTTGACCTGCTCAATGACAGCGCGAGCGCCCTGGAAGGCGTAGAGCTCCAGCTCGGCGGCCAGCATCTCTGGCGAGACGCGGCGCTTGGCCTTGCCGCCCACGATCACCTCCACGGCGGGCATCTCAAAGACGTGCACCAGCTTGCCGGTGTCCTCCAGGATGGCGATCGCGCCTGCAGCGCCTGGGTCGATTCCAATGATGAAGCTCATGCTGTGAGCCTCCACACGCGGTAGCCGTTGCGCGTCATGTCAATCCCGCCCTCTTTGGCCACTTGGGTTTTGCCTTGGCGCTCCAGCTCCGGCAGGCGTCTGTCAACCTGAACGACTGTCAGGCCCGTAATGCGGGAGATCTCTTTTGCGCTCAGCGGGCCATCTTCAAGGGCGGCTTGGATGCGCTGGCAGTGAGAGCCTGCAAAGACGGCCGCTTGCGCGGCGGCTTGCTGACTGGTTTGAGGGTCAAGTAATCTGGCTCTCATTTGTTGAGTCCTCCAATGAGTTGTGCAAATGGGTTTGAGTAATCGCGCCAGGTCTTGCCGCGCTTGATCACGCTGACGGTGGCTTGGCTGATGCCGAAACGCGCAGCGATCTCGCGCTGCGTGCCCTCGGCCTCTCGGACTTCGGCGGCCAGGTCGACCGAGAGCTTGCAGTTCAGCCGTGCCTTGTCGGCCAGCTTCTTGTTGCGCACGGGGTTGCTGGTGTAGTTGCGCTCTTTGCTCAGCATCTCCTGCAGACGCTTGCGCGTCACAACCAGAAGATGGTCAGGGTTCACGCACAGCTCGTTGCGGCACTTGCACGTCACGAACTTGCCTTGGATGGACTTACCCATCGCTTCGGCAAGAACGCGGCGCACAGGCTTGCACCGGCGCTTCCAGTTGATGGCGGGCGTGGGTGAGTTGGACTGCATCGCGCCTTGCCACTCCCAGCAGTCGCCCACCTCCTCGATGTGCTTTTGCACGCGTTCAATCAGTTCCTTCATCGCGGCCCCTTGACATCACACACAGGGCCATCGTGAGAAAACCCAAAAACGCACCTGCAAGCAGGGCCGGGATCAGCCAGTACCAGGCGATCATTTGAATGCCTCCAGTGCCTTGACCGCGCTCTTGATCTTCTTGGCCTCCTTGCGCTGCTCGGGCGCGTCGGCCTTCACAGGCAGATCGTCGGGGTGCGTGGCCAAGTCGTCCCACACCGATGTCGTGCTTCCGGCAGCCACCTTGCTGACTGGGAACTCCAGCTTGAGCTTGATGACGTCGCCAATCAGCGAGCCGTTTGTTTGGTGCAGCTCGCGGCTGGAGAACACCGGGCCGTAGTCGTTGTTGTTCTCCAAGCCGTTGACAAACATGTCGCCGGTCTCTTTGTGCTTGTAGGCGATCCAGTTGTCGCTGCCGTCCTGCGCATCGGCGTATGGCACCAGGTCGGGGATCAACAGGTGGTCGTTGCAGCCGTGGCGCTGCTCATGCAGGGCCAGCTCGCGGTTGTAGATGCCGCACTGCCATGCGCCTTTCTCAACGGGTGTCGCACGCACGCACGTCCTGCAGTTGGCCTCGGCCGCCTGGCCGCCGTGGCAGTGCTTCCACATCGAGCACCACTTGCACTCAAAGAACTCGGGGTCGGTGCTCATGCGGAAGGGCGCTGTCGTGCTGTTGATCAGTCGCTGGGCGCGTTCAATCAGCTGGGTGAAGCGCTCCTTGTCGAAGTGCACCCACTCGCAATAGACGTCGTCGGTGTCCTTGTTCACGGCCATGTACAGGGCGCGTTCGATCTCCATCAGGCCCATGTAGACGGTCATCTGGTCGTAGTGCTGGGCCTTGGCACCCTTGACGGTCTTCTTGACCAACTCATTGAAGGACTTGTTGCTGTGCGTCTTGAACTCCAGCACGGCCGGGCTCTTGGGTGCCTCGGGCAGGCCCTTGGCCACGCCGTCAAGCGAGCCGCCAAAGTGGCCATTGCACGCGCTCACGCGCCACTGGTCGCCGCTGTCGGGGTCCACGTCCCAGACTGTCGCGCCGATGCCGCGCAGCTCCTCGACCAGTCGCGACTCCTCGCGCTGGCCGGTGGAGAACAGGCGCAGGATGCGGCCCTTGAACTCGGGCTTGAGCGCCCAGCGCCAGGTCAGCCAAATGTAGCGGTCGCAGTTGTGGCCAATGAGCGATGCACCCATGTGCGGGCGGTGCTCCTGGGGCTTGCTCTCGTACCAGCGGATGATTGCCGCGCTGGTCGTGTGTGGGGATTCAGGGATTTGTGCCATCGTTTCCTCGTTCAAAAAGGTGGGGCCTACTCGCTGCGTCTGCGGTGGTACGGTGCCCGTGACTCGCAAAACACCACGCTGCAGCATCCGCTTTTGGCCCCGTTAATCAGCCCCAGGGCTTGGCAGCCTTGGCCGGTGCGGCAGACGGTGCTGGCGCTGGTGCCAGCTTGGGCTTGGCGTTGTTGATGTGGCCGCCAATAGCCTGGTAGCCCCAGATCACGTTGCGCGTGTCGTCCTTCTTGTCGATGCCGACTTCGGCCACAAAAGGCTGGTCGTGCAGAGCCTCGCTGTCCTCGACGTCATCGATGCCGATGGCCATGCACAACTTGGCCAATGACTCTTGGGCGATCTTCACAGCTTGCTGGTTGGGGTTGTCAAGGTTCAGGCGCTCCCAGTGACGGCGGCCCGAGTGCTCGCCAGAGATGACGTGCATCTCCAGCTCAAGGTAGTGGCCTGTCAGGGCTTTGGTCGGCTTGGTCTCCGACTTAACGATCATCATCTCGTACTCGCCAGCAGGCAGAGGGCCGAATGAATTGGAGCGCTCCTCGATCTGGACAGAGGATGCTTTGAAGTTAATGAGTGCCATGTTTGAAAAGTTCCTGTTTTAAGTTTGTGACGCAGTCAGTGCCGCAGCAAATTCAGCCCAATCGAGCTTCATGTTCTTCAAGCCAAACCGGTTCCCGCCCATGTGAGCGGGGTGAGGTTCAACGTGAAGAATTCGGTCGCCCGTGGTGCGGGCCTTTGTTTCTTTGTTGCCATAACCGGCATCGGACTGCGTTGTGACGATGCGGTAGTTGGCCCAGCCGATGACGTCGGCCCACTCCTGCACCAACGCGGCAGCGCGGTCGTGCAGCTTGAGCACGTACTGGTCGTAACCGTCGTGCATGGGCGATTCAAAGTGCTTGATCTTGTCGTGCGCGATCAAGATCACGGCCATGTTGCGCTGAGCACGCAGGGCCTCCAAGCCATTGAGCAGCGTGCGCCACTCGTCAGCCGCCGCGATGTAGCCCTTGCCGTAGCCTGCGGCCTCGATGCTGGCCCACTTGTTGGCCTTGCAGACGTGCGCGTGGATCAGGGGCTCAAGCCAGTCGAGCGAGTCAACGAACACGGTGCCGTATTCGTGCTCCTCGTTAAGCAGCGTGCCTATCGCCTCGTAGACCTGCTCCAAGGTGGTGGCCAGCGGGAAGGCGGCCGCGTCTACCGCGTCGGCACCGTCCTCAGTCAAGATGCCGATCGCGTTGGGGGCCATCGACGCGAAGGTCGTCTTGCCGATCTTGCCGGGGCCAGCGAGCACGATCTTGGGTGCACGCATGCGCTTGGTGCGCTGGATAGATGAGAGATCAAAAGCCATTTTGTGTTCCTGTTGGTGGGTCGTCGTGGTGTTGTGAATATCGCATCAGTCCTCTTGTGACTTGTCTGCGCGATCGCGCACATAGCGCGTGGGAATCGAACCGGGCTTCAAGAGCTCGATCGTCGTGAATCGGTGCTCGTTGGCGCACTCGTAGCGCCTGCGTGTGATGTTGTCTGCTGCCTTGCGTGTCTCAAGCACTTCAGTCCACGCGTCGCAGCGAGGGCACTTCATGCCATCCTCCTGCCGCGCACCTCCTCCCAGATGGTGCGGTCTGGGTCGAACTTCTTTTGCGCGGCTGTCATATGGTCCAAGCGCCTTTGCGCACTGGCCCAAACGCTGTAGTCGTCGCTGTAGTTGTAGTACCAGTCGAAGCATTCCAGCGCCCTCTTGTATTCGTCGGGGGTTGTGATGTCTTGACTCATGACGACCACCATGCAACCAGCAGGGCGGCCAAGCCAACGCCAATGGCCACTGCCAGGGCGTACCCGGCGATGCGCTCAAGTGCGGTCTCGCGATGCGGACCCTCGCTTGTGTAGCCGGGCGTGAAGTGGCACTCGTTGAGAGTGCGGGGGGTTGTGAGATGGGATTGCTTCATCGTTTGTGTTCCTTGTTCACACAGCACCATTGCTGTTTTTAGTGATTTTGACACAACGATGCGATATTCACAATTAAATACCCAAGCAAATAACTAGGATATACACCTAGTTTTTTGATCAAGTCGGCTTGATCCAGAGAACCGGAGAAACCCAAGCCAGGTCAGCATCAACAATCGTTTCATTGCTGGGCCAAAGAATTAGGTTTTGAGTGTCGCGCCTATAGCCACGGCGCACAACACCGATCAACTGCTTGCCTGCCTTGGTCGCGCAGGTGCAAAGCTGATCAATGTGATCAATGGCGTTACCTTGGGCTGGCGTGATGAAAAGCAGCCATCCGTCTTTCACACTGTTGTGGGCACGCACCTGCACTGCGTAAGTCCCAATCGGGCAGTCTCCTGGGCTGCTAGACATATCGTGCGTGCCGTTGGGCATGGCCATCACAAGCCCGTCCGAGTCCATGTGCGCGGCGATGGGGGCCTTGCGCACATCTTCTGTGACATCGATGCCAGCGCGGCGCATTACCTCTAAGATTGGCACGCCCAAAATGACAGAGATCTGATGCGCCTCATGTGGCGTCATTTTTCGCTGCCCGCGAAGCATTAGGGACACCGCCGCAGGGTCGAGCTCAATGAGCTTTGCCAACCCTCTTTGAGATAGTTTCTTGTCTTTCAATTTGTCTCTAAACCATAAAGTGTCCATATCAGTTCCTTTTCTTTGGAGGAACCTATAGTGGCTTTGAATCCCTGTTGAGTCAACCTCACCATACACACAGAACAACAATCATGCTGAATGATGTGAAAAAAACGCTATGATGAGTGCGCCACATCACACAAGGAGCAAATAAATGACGATTCCGGTTATCCATACGCTTGAGCCCGCTTACACAGTGATCGAAAAACTTGGGGGGAAGTCGGCAGTGGCTCAAGCCCTGGACCTCGACAAATCCACACTCTCGCGCTGGTGCCAGCCCAGCCCACAGGGCACCGGGGGCATGATCCCCCAGAGATACTGGCCACAACTCATGCAGATGGCACGCGAACAGCGCGTGCGCATCGGTCTCAAGGAGCTTGCCGCCGTTGAGGTGTGAGCATGGTCGTCGGAGCACCAACGATGACCAACAGCGACTTCCTCGCGGAGATCTACGGCGAGATGGAGCCAGGCACCCACGGCTGGGTGTGCTCCTTTCGCGCTGACCCCAACAACGCGCCTCCGACCGTCTGGTCCGGCCGCGCGTACAAAGGCCTGCCCAACCAGGCAGCCTCGATCGATCGATCTGTCCAAGACAACACCTACTTTTGCACGTCGGTTCTGACCGCAACGGCAGACGGGGAGATCGCTCGGAACAAGTCGGCCTTTGTCCGGCTTGCTGTTCTTGTCTTGGACGACGTGCAACTGCATGACGTGCAAGGCTTTTCCTACGCCCTGCAGACATCGCCAGGCAAGTTCCAGGTAGGTATCTTCCTCGACGGGGAGGACGCCGACACCTGCAATAGGCAGCTAATTGACCGGCTTATGTCGGCTTTGGCCGCACGCGGTCGCAGCAATGACGCCTCTGGCAATGCCTGCGTGCGTTACGTGCGTTTACCAGGAGGCACCAACACCAAGCCCCGAGCCGCTGGCGAGTGGCAGGTCAAGCTGGAAGTCTGGCAGCCCAACATCCGCTGGAGCCTGGACGACGCATGCGCGGCCATCGGGATTGACCTAGACAGTTTGCGGGCAGCCGCCCAGCCTCTGAAAACACCGTCTTCAACAACTGGCGCACAGAACCACGCAGGCGAGATGATCGCGGGCTTGACCGACCCAAACCCTGGGGCTCGCGTCTACCACGAAAGCATCACGCGCCTGGCCGCGTCCCTGATCTCAGGCGGCATGTTCCCCGGCGCGGCCGTGGACTTCCTCTACAGCCTGATGGACCAGGTCCGGCCGGGTGACCCCGAGGAGCTGCGTCGCTGGGAGTCACGCCGCCAGGAGATCCCCCGCGCTGTGAAGTCGGCCGAGAAGTTCGCGCCCGAGGAGCGCCAACCGCCGACCATCAACGTCAAGCTGTCGCTGAAAGAAAACGACCAGAACCTTTCCACAGAAAGCCAAGAGGCTGTGCTGCCAGCGGGCGACCTGCAGCCGATGGACTGGGGTAACTTGGCCAACACCCGGCCCGAGCCCACCGAGTGGCGCTTGGAGGGCTGGCTGCCTGAGGGCACCGTCACGCTGCTGAGCGCCAACGGTGGCGTCGGCAAGTCCAACCTGTCCCTGCAGCTGGGCGTGGCTATGGCTCACGGCATGAGCCTGTTCGACATCCCCACCAAGCCCTCCAAGGTGCTGATCCTGTCCGGCGAGGACGAGGCCCGCACGGTGCACTTCCGCGTGGCCAACATCTGCCAGGACCTCGGCTTGAGCATGTCAGAGCTGCGCGATCGCCTGGTGGTCTATGACCTGACACAGGCCGACTGCGTGCTGTGGAAGGACGGCGCTGTCACCGATCGCATGCAGTGGCTGGCCGATGTGACGGTGGCCAGCAAGGCCAACGTGGTGATCATCGACAACGCCTCAGACGTGTTCGCCGCCAACGAGAATGACCGCACCGAGGTGCGCGGGTTCATGCGGGCCCTGAACCTGATTGCCAACGTCACACGCGCCGCGGTACTGCTGCTGGCGCACGTTGACAAGGCCAGCGTGCGCGGTGGGGCAGGGCTGGACAGCAACACCACGTTCTCGGGCTCGACAGCCTGGAACAACTCGGCCCGCTCGCGCTGGGCGATGGTGCGCGACGCCGACAACGTGGTCCTGCGCCATGAGAAGTGCAACCTGGGACCGCTGCAGGAGGAGCTGCGCATCGAGTTCGACCCAGGCTCCAAGGTGTTCAAGCGCTTTGGCACAAGCCCAGGCCTCAAGGCTGCGGCCACGCTGGTGCGAAATACCCAACGCGCTGCGATTCTCCGACTGATCGGGGAAGCGGCCAACGCGGGCGCGAACCTGTCCACCAACATCAACGCCAACAACAACGCTTACGTGTCCCTGCGCAACGCGCCAGGGTTCCCGAACCAGCTCAACCGCAAGGACTTTTTTGGCCTGGTGCGCGAGCTCGAGTACGAGAACCTGATCGTTCAGCAGCAATACACCAGGGCCAACCGCACCGAGGGCACGCGCCTGGTGCTCACGCCAGCTGGCCAGACGCGTGTGGCGCTGGGCAGCGGTGCGCCGCCCACATGGGCACAACGAGAGGACGAGGACCAATGAGCTTTGTGAAGCACCAACTGCACATGCCTAACAGCACAACCAACCTGCGCAACGCCCATCGCTTTAAGTTGTGCAGCAAGTGCAACGAGAGCAAGCCGCCAGAGGGTGGCATCGACATGAGCCCCACGCGCTGGATGTGCGCCGCGTGCTGGACCGTTAAAGCCACCAGGAGGAAGCCATGACCGACTGCCAACACCGATGGGAGCCCGTTCAGGGCCAACCCATTTACAAGTGCGCCCGGTGCGGCGCGTTCATGAGGATCATCAAATGAACTGCTGCGATGCCAACGGCGATTGCCGACAGGGCAAGGACTGCCCAATCCAAAGAGCCAAAGAGTTGCTTGACGCTGAAGACAAACCAGCCCCTGCTGACGGGCAGTTGATTTGGATATTTTGGGCCTTCATCGTGCTGATGCTTGGCCTGTTGACATTGAGGAGTTGTTTATGACCACACAACTTGTTCGTTCGTCCATGAAGCTGATGGCTGACGCTGGAGTCGATAT